>ENA-ORSS01001497-ORSS01001497.1-human-gut-metagenome-genome-assembly--contig:-NODE-1497-length-23782-cov-3.084503_pt1 | contig 23782 bp, 22 predicted proteins | sample MGYA00241899_ERZ509162 | MGnify/ENA primary metagenome ERZ509162 (study PRJEB26280, sample SAMEA2338641) | human gut metagenome | biome: human gut; feature: human-associated habitat; material: faeces... | reverse complement strand
CTTTATAATGAGTTGCCTCCACTGACAAAGTATCACCGCCAAATTGAGTATAAGCAAGTCCTGTAACAACACCTATTTGATCTAATTCTTCAGTCATATTATGAGTATATTTTGGTCTTCCTAAAAATTCTTCAATATTATCAACTGCTATTGTAGTCGGAACAAGTCCGTCTTTATTTTCCGTATATGCGCAGCCGAATACCACGCCCCCTCTTTCTATGATTTTTTCCGCCATCGCCCTGAATGCTCCTCCGGAAGTAGAAAGAGCAAGAGTATTTTCATCTTTAAGCTGGCAAATGTACGCAGCGCGCGGATAGACAAGCTCTGGATTCTCGAATTTGCAGACTTTTAGGCACAGCCCGCATTCTATGCATTTTGAGGTGTCTATATGGGGAAATTTAAACCCGGCAGGGTCTTCCCGCATCTCAATCGCGCCTTTTGGGCAGACATTCATGCACGCGCCACACCCACAACACGAATACGAGTCTTTTACGAGATCTATCATTTTACTATATCCAATGCTTTTTTAAGGAATAATTTCGATTTTTCTATATGTGGAACGAGATTGCTGTCGACTTTCTTAAAGTCAATACTTTCGTAAATATTAACAGAATCGCAGTTGCTTGCGTTCAATATTCTGTTTTGTAATCCGGCAATATTCAGCAAGTTAGGGATTCGCGTCCACGAACCGCGCTCTCCGGCACTTTCCGTATGGGAAAACGCCCAGAATTTTCTATGGTAAATCAGCGAGAAACTAACGGCGTGAAACGAATCCGTGACTACATATTCCGCGTTCGATATCAACCCGAGAAAGTCTTGAGGGCCGGCGTCGAAGCGCTTTTCAAATCCGCTAAAAACATCGCGCAGGCTTTTAAGGATTGTAACAACTTTAATACCAGTTACTCGAGATAATTTCTTCACAAATTTGCGGGTTCCAGCAACATTTCCCAAAGAGTAAAATAATATATATTTCCCTGAAATATTGGGTTTAATAGCGATCTCATCCCATTCTTGTTCAGAAATAAGAAAAACCGGGTCCATTAGTACTGGGATCTCCTTGGAATAAAACTTTTTTAAATACTCACTGGATTGATACTCTCTCACAGATAGGATATTATACGTCTTTAAATAGCGTATAAAATATTCTTCCTCCAAAGGCGTAAAATCTAACCTCCCTAAACTAGGCGCATAAGCTATTTTTTTTGCATTGTTATTAAAAGCCAGAAAATAGCTTTCATCAAAATCTGACATTCTTACATTCCATATCTGATCGCTTCCCGATATTAGATATGAATACCTTGTAGAATCCTGGGATAGCAATTCAGTGTTTGTATCGTCATATGAATTAGAACTTAGATCTATATATTTTTCTACAAAACTTCTATATTTACGATATTTAGCATTTAAGGAATTAATATTTAGGAGTGTATAAAGATTTTGTACTATTGATAACAGACTATTATTAGGTCTAAACAACTTATAGGCTTTTTTCTGTGCTTGCTTTTGATAATCTATTATTTCCACATTTTTGCAACACAATCCGTTCTTTATAAATTTTTCTAAAGCATATGCTTGCAATACAGCCCCATAATTTATTGCACGATGAAATGTAATAATTCCTATCTCCATATTTTTAGCAGATTACATAATTAACTTATCTCAGTCAATTTTATTTTATGGACTTCCCCATTAATCTATATAACGAAATAAATAATAACTTTTTCTTTTGTGCATGCGACAACCCGAATAAAAAAATCGACACCCCGGCGCCTAACGCGGACAAAAAGCAAACACATACGCTTTCAAGCCATCCTCCACTTATAAAATATTTGGAAATTGCCGCCACGCCGCATGCAAACATTGCCGCTCCAAACGACGGCAGTATCACTGAAACTATATATCGTGAAAACGATACCCCAACTACTACTTTTGCTATCCCAAGCCTCGCCAGCAAAGATATCGCGCCCAAGAAAATCCCGACCGCCATCGCGCTTTCTGGCGGATATCCGTTTTTAAAACATATATATGCCAACGGGAAATTGCAGCATAATAACAATCCAACCGTTATTTGGTAAACGGCAATTCTGCCGCTCGCTTGCATTATTGTCATCAGCGGAAACGAAAATACGTCTATTAAAAGCTGGATTATCACAAGCCTTGTAAATACCACACCGTATTCGGGCACTTCTTTCAGCCATATTTTCAGTATGAATTCAGTTTCCACAAGCAATGGAACCGCAAAGATTAAAACAAGAAAAAAACCTAACCGCGAGGCATTCAACGTCAACTTGCGGCATTGTTCCAGATTTCCTTCGGCCCAATATTTTACAATTTGCGGATTTGTCGCCAAAAGGAAATTTGTCGTAAAACTCGAAACCCCTCCGGACACTTGCACGGCGACAGCCCTTGCAGCGTTTACAGCCGCTCCGAAAAAATTGTTCAACAGAATGCTCACAAGCGTGTTGCTAAATAGCCACGCAATCCCTCCCCATATATTCCAAGCCCCGAATAAAAATATTTCCTTAAACATCTTCCAATCCCAAAAGAATGCGGGGCGCGCCTCTTTATATTTTGAGATGTCATAGGCGCAATACAGCGACAGTTTTACAAACATAACTGCCGCCAACAACACTCCGTAAAAAGAAATTCTGTCGAAAAAATCCAAATACAGCAAATAGACGATTGACAGCTTCAATACCGCATCCAAGACGCTTATTACAGAGTACACCTTCATATTCTCGCGAGATATGATTAGAGCCTCGTAAGGGATTAAAAATACCCCTATTAGAAATGTCGCAACTGTATATTGAAAAAATTCAAAGGCAGACTTCTCCATTCCTGCGGGGATATCCAGCATGTTTTCAAGCACCCAAACGCCGACAGTCTCAGACAATATAAATAGCGCAAGCACAATACTCACATACATAACTTGAACTAGATTGAACGTATTTTTCAGGGCGCGGAAATTACCCCTCCCGATTTCGTAGTTAAAAAATCGGGTGATTGACGTAGTCATCGAGGATGCGAAAAAAGAAAATAACGAAACGACACCGCCTATGACATTTACAAGCCCGTAGTCACGCTCCCCCAAGGCTAGCAATAATTCCCTTGTCGTAAAAAAGTTAATCCCCATCACAAACGCCATACGCACATACAGCATCAGCGTATTTGTGAGAATCCTGCGGTTGTTTTGTCGAATAATGCCTGGGTCAGAAATTTCCATATTTTTCTTAAATATAGCAATTTATCTGATATGCACATATCCCGGCAAAATCAATATTTCTAATATTTCGGGATATCTTATCGTACAACCGAATATCGCGAATGCGTTCTATTGCGCGAACCAACCCATCTGGCTCGCCAAATGAAAATATTACTCCCGTCTCTCCGTCTTTTGCTACTTCTGCGTTGCAACCGACATTTTCACTTGTGATTACAGGGATACCATTGTTCAAGGCTTCCTCGACTACAAGGCCCCATGGTTCGCTGTATGACGGCAAGATTAACACATCGCTTTTTCTATAATATTCTGGGAGTTTTGCATTGTCTACCGCGCCTGTGAAAACCACATTCTTAGGGGCGATACTACGCAATTTTTTGTCTAACTCGCCAAATCCTACCATTGTAAGCGTACAGTCGGGGAATTTTTCAAACGCCTTTACGAGATTTTCGAGATTTTTGCACGGTATAAACCTTCCAACATAAATGAAATTTTTAACTTCCGCTTTTGGTTTAAACGGCGGAGTTTCCACAACATTGTATATACCAACCCCCCTCGTTACTATAACATCTCCCTTATAGCCGAGCGCGTCCAATAATTTCTTATGCATTTGTCCAGACGCATAAACTTTCGATATTCTGCTTAAAAATATGCGCTTTAAAATTCCCTTAATGCCGTTTGTTGACGATTCTGAAACGCTTGATTCCAACGCAAGCGCGTTTTTTCTTCTGGGTGACAGAAGCATGCAAATCCATGCCAAAATTGAATCCCAGCCGCCGACAACTATAGTTTTGTATTTTAATAAAAAAACTATCCTCGCCATCCAAAATATTTTCGATAAAAAATTTCGCCCGTCCAGTTTTATATAGTCAAAATTCATCTGCCCTTTATAGAAGTCGGCATTGCGCGTAGAATCTCCGCTTTCTGTAAATACCGCGAGCACCCGTTGTCTCTTATTTATCTCATTGTATAGATTTATCTTGTAAAATGACGGCAGATTGGTGACAAATATTTTATCATACGATACCATACTCATATTTTTTTATATTTTTGCGGCAGTTTTGTTTTTAGTGTACATTTGACGATCCCGATTTTTATATTGTCACTACACTCTATACTAAGATATCTTTCAAGTTTAAAGAAAATGAATCTCCTACAAATAAATACAGTTGGGAATATCGGTTCTACCGGAAGAATCGCAGAGCAAATCGGGATAGAGGCAATGCGCAAAGGCTGGAAAAGCTATATCGCGTGCGCAAGGTCGAATCAGAGCAAATCTGATATTATCCGCATTGGCACAAAATGGCATAGATATCCAAATGTACTATGGACCCGCATTTTCGACTCCGACAGCCCTCTCTCAAGAATATCCACTCTCAAATTTATAAACGATATAAAAAAACTTTCTCCGGACATTATCCACCTTCACAATCTCCACGGATACTATCTCCATGTACCAACACTATTGGAATTTCTCGGAGAATACAATAGGCCGGTTGTATGGACTCTTCACGATTGCTGGCCATTTACGGGGCATTGTTCACATTTCGATTTTTGCGGTTGCTATAAATGGAAGACTTTATGCTATAAATGCCCCCAAAAAATGGAATACCCTGCCTCATGGATATTTGACCACTCTAAGAAAAATCATCAGATAAAAATACGCCTTATTTCAAATATTAAAAATATCGCATTTGTTGCAGTATCCAATTGGCTCGGCGATATGTTAAGACTCTCCAGATTGCCGTCTACAAACATTCATGTTATACGCAACGGAATTAATCTAGATACATTCTCCACCGATGCTTCTGCTTTAAATAATTATTCCAATATAGACAAAAGCAAAAAAATAGCCTTATTTGCATCAAGCAAATGGACTATAAAAAAGGGATTCCACCTCATACCGGAAATTTCAAAAATGTTGGGAAATTCATTTCAATGTTGCGTTATTGGAACTACAAAGCGTCAGTCCTGCTACCTTAATAATATAGGCATAGCGACAATGGACAATATTCGGAATCCGTCGAATATGGCCTCCATATACAAGATGTCCGACATATTTGTTAATCCGTCGCTTGAAGAGGCTCTATCGCTTGTTAACATGGAGGCAATCGCCTGCGGGACACCCGTGGTTACATTCGCAAGCGGGGGAACCCCAGAAACCGTACCAAACGAAAAAGTAGGGGCAGTCGTCAAGCGCGGCGACATTGACGCCATGGTTTGCCAAATCAAAAAATTCGCCGCACTCGACAAATTGGAGACCGCAAAAATTTGTCGTCAGGCCGCACTCGACAACTTTGACGCAAAGGCCGCTTTCAAAAAATATATAGATTTATACGAGTCTTTGACGTAAAATTACAAAAGCTGTAAAGCTCACTTTTCAGCCGCCGCTGTGCGCTCCGGATTATCGCCGAGGGAATCGAAAAATATCCAGTCAAGATTTTCGGGCTCGTCCGCCACGTCCGCCTCAGTCCAACCGCCGCCGAGAGACTTATACAACATTATTATATACCCTATAAAATCCTTGCGGCTCAACACCTGGTTCTGCGCCGACGACAGCATCGACCTCTGCGCTTCAAGCAAGTCTATAAACTCTATCTCCCCCTGCGTGTACAGCTCGCGCGAGAGCTCAAACGCCTTGCGGTAATTCTCTACCATTCGGTTTAAATGCTCTATTCGCGCGCGCTCCTTTTCGGCAGATACCAATGCGTCTTCCACTTCCTTTATTGCCGTCAGCACTGCGTCCTCCCAGTTTACGCCGGCCTCGCGGGTCAACGCCTCTTGCAACTTGACATTGTAAACGGTCTTGCCCGCTTGAAATATGTTCCATGAGACATTCGGCCCGACCGACCAGCTTCCGTACTGGTTTTGCACTATGTTGCCAATCTTTGGCGCTTCGTACGATATATTGCCGGTTATGGAAAACTTCGGATAGTAGTCAGCGCGGGCATTGCCTATCTTGGCGGTTGCCGCATGCAACTTATACTCCGCAGCTATTATGTCCGGCCTCCTTTCCAGCAACTCGGCCGGCACAGATATCGGAATATACTTTTCAAGCGCCGGCAGCGGCCCGACATCTGAAAGCTCCTTTTCAAGAGCGCCCGTCTTCAGCCCCAGCAGATATTCAAGCGCATGCCTCGTAAGCTTTAATTCCCTCTCCAATACGGGCAACTGCGCCGAAGTGCTGTCCCCCTGCGCAGCCGCGCGGACTGTGTCGAGCTTCGACACAAACCCGGATTTTTGGCGCGCAAGCGTTGCGCGGTAAGTCCCCTTCTGGGTTTCGAGATTGCTTCTTGTTATCAGAATCTCATGCTGCACGCACCTATATGTAAAGTAGTTTTGCGCAACCTCCGCCGCGACGGATATGCGCGCCGCCGCCGTGTTGGCAATCGCCGCATTGTAGTCAGCAGCGGCGGACTCTATCCCGCGCCTGACTCCGCCAAATACGTCTATCTCCCAAGCCGCCGTCGCGCCCATTCCGTAAGACGTTGACGTCACGTCTATCGGGTGCCCGTTCTCAGACATTCCGGCGTTTACATTAACGCTTGGGAAAAATCCGCTCTGTGTCACTCCAAGAGTCGCCCTCGCCTGCGCTATGCGCTCCGCCGCAATGCGTATCGACAAATTCCCCTCAAAAGAGCGCTTTATAAGCGACGTCAGCATAGGATCGTCAAATATCTCCCACCAAGTGGCAAGTTCCTCGGGTGTCATTTTGCGCGGAACGCCTATGTCCGTTATGCTTTTGGCATCGGCCTCGTTGCTCCACTTCTCGGGCATATCGGCCTCCGGCGTCTCAAAATCAGGGCCCACCATGCAACCGCTCAAACCCGCCGCCATCGCCGCAATCAATGCAAAAATTGCGTTTGCTTTCATATTTTTCTTTTTACTCATACCTCAACGCCTCTATCGGATCCAGCCGCGCCGCCTTCCATGCGGGATAGTACCCGAAAATCACCCCAACTATCGCGGAAACTCCAACCGACAGGCATATAGCATAGTACGACATCGCCGTATGCCAGCCCATTTTTGCCGCCATCAAAACCGAAAGCCCATGCCCGAGCGCTATGCCTATTATTCCGCCCAGTATGCAGATTACTATCGACTCCACCAAAAATTGCCGGAGTATGTCGCGCGCGCGCGCCCCGACCGCCATTCTAAGCCCGATTTCCCTCGTGCGCTCCGTCACCGAGACAAGCATTATGTTCATAATCCCGACCCCGCCGACAAGCAGCGACACAAACGCAACGCACATCAGCAGGTTCGTCACGCTCTCCGTCTGCCTTTTGAGCATATCCGCAAACTCCGCCATCGACCTTATTCGGAAGTCGTCGTCGTCGCCCTCGTTGAGCTTGTGCATTTCCCGCAACACCCCGCGGACTTTTTCTATGGTCTCGTTTACGTCGTCGGGGTGGGCTACCGACATTATCATGCTGTCTATGTTCGCAAACCTAACGGGCGGAATCGTATTGTACGCCTGCGGATACAGGCTTACGCCGCTCGTATAGACGTCGGACGCTGAAGTTGTCGTGCTTGTGGATGTATCGGTCGTAGTACCGACCGCGCTAAGAGAAGTCTGCCCCGCGCCTTTTAGCCTCGCTTTCATTGTAGTCCACGGCAATATCACGCAGTCGTCCATATCCATACCCATCATGTTCGCACCGCGGGATTTCAACACACCTATTACTTTGAATACCACATTTTGTATGCGCAGGTCTTTGCCAACTGGGATCGCCCCGTCGTAGAGCTCGCGCACTATCGTTTGCCCCACAAGGCAGACTTTCGCCGCGCGCTTTACGTGGAATGCCGATATGGGCTCGCCGTCTTCTACCTTCCAGCTCGAGATTTCCAGAAAATCCTCGTTGCCGCCGCTTATGCTGAACGGGCGCCAGTTCTTGTTGCCGTATATTATTTGTCCGCGGACTGAAATTTGCGGAGATATCGCGGTGACAGTCGGGCAATCCTTCTTTATCGCCTGGGTATCCGCGACAGTCAGCGTCGCCCAAGAGCCCGAGCCGCTGTTTATGCCGCTTCTCGTCACTGGCCCCGGCCACACTCGAATCGTATTTACACCCATCTCCGAGAAATTGTTTTCGAGCGCAACTTGCGCGCCGTTGCCTATCTCTATAACCGCGATGACCGCCGCTATGCCTATGACTATGCCGAGCGTCGTCAAGAACGTCCTGGTCGGATTTCGGGCTATTGATTTAAGTGCCCACTTTAATACGCGAAACCTTTTCATTTCCTTATCACCGTATCGTCGGATATTTCCCCGTCCACGAGCCGAACTATGCGTTTGGCGCTGTTTGCGACGTCCATTTCATGCGTGACAAGCACTATCGTCACACCTTCCGAAGCGTTTATCTCATTAAATATCCTTAGAATCTCATCGCTCATTTTTGTGTCGAGATTTCCCGTGGGCTCGTCAGCAAACAATATGCGCGGATTATTAACAAGCGCGCGCGCTATCGCAACTCTCTGCTGCTGCCCGCCGGACAGCCGCGACGGCTCATGGTCCATTCTGTCGGCAAGCCCCACCCTTTCGAGCATCAACTTGCCGCGCTCCACCATCTGCTTTTCTGAAAGGTGGCTCGCCGTGTACCCAAGGGGCATTATTACGTTTTCAAGCGCCGAAGTACGCGGTAGCAAATTAAAATTCTGAAATACAAAGCCTATTTTTCTGTTGCGCACGTCCGCGCGGCCGTCGTTGGAGAGCTTAGATATTTCCTCGCCGTCAAGCCAGTACTCTCCGGAAGTCGGCCTGTCCAGGCAGCCAAGTATGTTCATCAAAGTGCTCTTGCCCGAGCCTGACGCGCCGGTCAAGGCAACCATGTCGCCCTTTTCTACGGACAATGTTATGCCTTTTAGCACGGGCAATTTTATGTCGCCCATGACATAGGTCTTGTGAATGTCTTTTAGCTCAATAAGCCCCATCGCCCGGCCCTATCGTTTTTTGCGTTGCGGCATCTTAGGCATAAAAGGATTTTGCGAAGTAGTCTTGCCCTTTGCAATCTCCCCGCCCGTTATGACTTTCATGCCTTCTTTTATTTCGGGCGACGAAACCTCGGAATACGCGCCATCGTTTATGCCTATCGAGACAGCTATTGGCTTTACCTTGTTTTCAGGAGCTTGCACCCAAACCAATCTCTTGCCTTCGGGAATTTCTGCGTTTACGCCTTCTGCAAGCATCGAAACGTCCGGCACCCACCGCAATGCGGAATTCGGGACAGTCAATACCCCCTTGCTCTGTTTTACTATGAAGCTTAAGTTGGCGGTAAGATACGGCAAGAGTTTCCCGTTGGAATTGTCGGTCGAAACCTCGACTATGTAAGTCACGACATTTTGCGACATTGTGGCATTCAGCCTAACCTTGTTGACTTTCCCAAAGAACTTCTCGCCGGGGAAAGCGTCCACAGTAAATTCAACGTCCTGCCCCTTGAAAATGCTGCCAATGTCGGCCTCATTTACGGAAGCCCAGACTTCCATTCGCTTCAAGTCCTTTGCTATCAAAAATAGAGAGCTTGCGTTCATGCTCGATACGACCGTCTGCCCAACGCTAACTATTCTGTCGATTACAACACCGTCAACCGGCGCAGTTATAACGCAGTACGAAAGGTTGCGCCGCGCGAGCTTTACGTCGGCCTCGCAAGAAACTACTTCCGCGTCGGCCTGCAATATTTGCGCGCGCGCGACGTCTATCTGCGCCGAAGTCTGCTCCCACGCCGACAGGTACGAGTCGTACGAAGCCTGCGAAAGCGCCTCCGAAACCCCAAGCGCCTTTGCGCGCTTCCAGTTTCTCTCCGCCTGCCTCAAATTGGCCTCCGCAACTTTAAGGTTCGCCTGCGCCTGCTTCTGCGACGCCTTCGCTTTCTCGAGATTCGCCTCCGCCTGAAGAAGGTTGGACTTCTGGATTTCGTCGTCAATCAGCGCAATAACCGTTCCCTCAGATATCTCGGAACCATAGTCAACCTCTTTGCCGGCGTTGTCCTTCCCAAAAGAAACTATTTCGCCAGACACGCGCGCGCCGACATTGACAAGTTCTTCGGGCTCAACCGTGCCGGTCGCATCTATCGTCAGCACCATATCGCGCTTTTCGACGTCGGCAGTCCGGTACTCAACGGGGGCGGACGCCTCGCCGGCAAAATAATAATACGCCCCGATTCCAACCGCGGCCAATACGCATACCCATATCAGTACGCGCCTGTATTTCCCCATTATTTTCAAAATTCTATCCTCCTTAATTTATAGTCTTATAAAAAACGCTCAGTTTCTTTTCAAAGTTTCTTCATTTTATAGTTTATCGCACATCAAATGGCTTACGTTATCGGTATTTGCGAATACTCGCTCCTATAATCGCTCGGAGTGGAATCGAATGCCTCCTTGAACTTGCGGCAGAAGTACGGCAAGTCGGAAAATCCGCATATTTCAGATATTTCGCCCGTCGAAAACGACGAAGTCGCAAGCAGCCACTTGGCGTATCTCAGGCGCGCGCCGTTTATGTATTCGGTAGGGGTGCAATTCAAATACTTGCGCATTGCGCGGTTTATGTACGACATATCCTTGCCGCATATTTCGCGGAACTTTTCCAGCCCAAGCGCGAGATTTTCGGGATTGCGTATGCGCTGGCATGCGTCGGAGAGCCATTCAGGCATATTGCCGGGCAACGCGGACGCAAATACGTTTTTTATCTGCCAATACAAATTTATCAAAAACCTGTAAATCGCCATGAGGGAGTCGTTCTGCCATACCAGCTCCGACGCGGCGCGGTCGAGATATGCAGTCTCAAACGACGACAATTTTAGAGACATTCCGCCGAACTTTTCCCTAAAAAATTCGTCCTCCTCAGACAATACGTCGCGAGTAAAGCGCGCGAGCACGTCCTTGGTTATCGCAACGTACGAGAAATCTATCGTAGAATTGCGCGAAGGCTCTATAACATGGACTTCGTTCGGGCGGGATATAAACAGCAAATGCTTGTTAAAATACCTTTCCTTCCCGCCTGAAATCAACATTCCCTCGCCCGACCTAATCCATAAAATCTCGACAAAATCGTGCCTATGCAGGCCGACGCAATGAGACTTGTCGGTCTTGCCGTGCACCACCCTAAAATACCTGTTCCCCTTTAAATGCGATTCCTCGCTAAATTCAGTCACCCCGTTTTTCATATGTATCAATAAAATAGCCAAAGTCAAAATAGAACAAAATCCCGCCGATGCGCAAACAAAATTTATAATATAAACAAATTTTTACGAGTCGCCGCCCAACCTCGCCCGTTTTTCCATTTATATTTTGAAGTGCTTGCAAAATTATTCAACAGCCTCTGGCGCAAACCGCAATAGAACAGAAAATCGCGCAAAACTAAAACCGTACACTTTCATCAAAAGTTCCCTAACCCGCGGCAAGCACGCCAACTATAATTTAGTATAAAAGTGCCCCCCCGCATGCCGCCATGAGTTCATTTTTCCTATGCAGGCAACATTGCAATTATTTCATTCACAATGCAAACGCCACTGAAAATATTATCTATTGACCAAGCCTATTCGTAAAACGTTTGACAAATAAAACATGCGTATGCTACAAAAAAAAGAGAATCAGACAACCCAATAGGAATAACAAATATTATAATAAAAATATTGGCAAACGCAGATATAAAAAGAGACTCTGGCTTTGACTCGCCGGACTTTGCCGAATTGACAACAGAGATTGAGGCGGATTTCGGTGTAGATATTTTTGAAGACGGCATTGTATTTAAAATATCCGATATTTTGGAGAAAATATCCAAATGAATATAGAAAAGCTTTTTTATATCGACGATTTGGATAATAAAAAAATATCGTATAAACGCTTCTTTTCAGACCTATCGGGCATAAGCGAAATCTCCGTCTTGTGTAAAAAAAATTCAATATACGAATACTTCCTATACATCTCAGCCTCCCTCATATCCCAAACCCCCATTGTACTGCTCGACTCCGACCTCTCCGAATCCGAAATAAAAGAACTTTGCGGCAACGGCGGCTTCCTTCAAAAATATAATGTCAACATTCCGCAAATAAAATCTTTTGAAGAATTTTTAAGCCTTGTAAAGGCAGGCGCAAACTTATGGACTTGCACGCTCTTTACCTCCGGAACTACCGGAACCCCCAAACGCATATCGCACTCTTTGAAATCTTTGGCAAGGCAAGCGAAGATTTCCCCAAAACACTCTGACGACGTATGGGGATTTGCCTACAATCCAACACACATCGCAGGGTTGCAGGTATTCTTTCAAGCACTATTTAACGCCAATACGATAGTCCGCCTATTCGGGCTTCCCGCAAAAGCGCTAATAGAAACTATACAGAAAGAGGCAATCACCCATATCTCGGCAACGCCGACATTTTTTAGAATGTTGCCCGCCCCCGACAGACCGATTCAATCTGTGCGCGCAATCACATCGGGCGGGGAAAAGTTCGACGCGCGCGCAATGGAAAAACTTTCGAAAGCCTTTCCTGCGGCCCGCATCCACAACATTTATGCCTCCACTGAAATGGGGAGCGTTTTGGCTTCCAAAGGAGATATATTCACTCCGGACGAAAATACAAAAAAACTCCTGCAAATTAAGGACGGCGAATTATGGATACATAAATCTCTCGCGGGGAAGTCGGAAAACATCGCATTGTCGGGAGAATGGTACAATACCGGAGACTGCGTTGAAATTATTTCAGAAAATCCCCTCTCTTTTAAATTTTTATCCAGAAAAAACGAAATAATAAATGTCGGGGGATACAACGTAAACCCAAACGAAGTCGAGCAGGCTCTAATGGAAATTGACGGCATTCGGGCAGCGCGCGTATTTGCAAAGAAAAACAGCATACTCGGAAATATAATCTGCGCGGAAATCGTATCCGAATCGGGGGAACTCGACGAAACCTCCATTAGAAAGCGCCTTTCAAACCGCTTGCAAGCGTTCAAAATACCCCGCATAATAAAATTAGTAGAAACTTTAAAATCCACCAATACGGGAAAACTATCGAGAAAACCATGAAGAATATTTTGATAACGGGAATTTCCCGGGGGCTCGGCTGCGAGATTGCAAAAAAAATCCTCTCAGGAGGAAATACGGTATATGGCATAAGCCGCACGCTCTCCGGAGAGCTCAAAAAACTCGACGGCGACTTCCCCGGAAAATTAAAATTATTGCAATTCGATTTGTCCGACACCGACGGCATATTAAAAAATATTTTCAAAGACTTTGTCGGCATGGGCACCCCCCTGCACGGATATGTAAACAACGCGGCAATCGCATACGACGACATCGCAACAAACATAAAAATGCCGCCGCTCTTGGAAATGTACAAGGTAAACGTATTCTCGCCCATGATTATGGCAAAATACGCCATCAGGAACTTCATTCTCCACAATACGAAAGGCGCTATTGTCCATATTTCATCAATAAGCGTCCATACAGGATACAAGGGGCTTTCAATGTACGCCTCGACAAAAGGCGCAATCGAGGCATTTTCAAAAAATATATCGCGCGAATGGGGAATAAGGGGCATTCGCTCAAACGCGGTTGTCGCGGGATTTATGGAAACCTCTATGAACGCATCGCTGACTCCGGAGCAAAAGCGCAAAATCTTTAACCGCACTTCTCTAAAATCCCAGACGAGCGTTGAATCTGTTGCGGCGACAGTGGACTTCCTTCTATCCGATTCGGCGCAATCCATAACCGGACAGAATATATTTGTCGATTCCGGAACGATTTAGGCAATGGACAATATAGCTGTATGCCAAACAATAATATGCCAGATTCCGTATGGATAAAATACGCGGAATCGTTTAACTGCGTTTTTGAAAAAAAAATTTTACCGCTGAATTTTTCAAAGAAAAGCATCTCGCGCAAATAGGAAACAACACGTATCACTCATAGGCAAAAACCAATGCCCCGTTCCGCCTGAGTGTGTCGCAACAGTTTTTAGAATAAACTGGAAATGCCTTTTTAATCGCATATAACAGTCCATAGGGTGACGGTATGGTGAGAATAAGACTCTCTGAATCTATCACATTTAGGAAATGCGGCAAGATTCATAACATACCCATTAATTTTACTCTTACAAACATGCCAATAAACCATCGCCGGACTATAATAAAAAGTTCGCATTGATATTTTAACAAATGAAAAAATAACGCACCCCATACCCCCAAATACCGTTGACAACCGGCCGCCGCGACATACTGTGTCGATTTAATACAGCCCCATTAATAAAAAAATGAACCTGCTTAAATTCAAGCCCATATACGAGGAACGAATCTGGGGCGGACGTTCCTTTAAGACGCTTTTCGAGAGGATTATCCCCAAAGGGGTCAGAATAGGAGAATCTCTCGAGATTTGCGATTCCCCCAAAAAATCGTCTGTAGTCTCGGGCGGAGAGTTTGACGGCTACACGCTAAGGCAACTCATTGAAAAATATCCCTCCGATGTAATAGGCCCCGGATGGAATCCCCAAAAATTTTTCCCGATAATTGTCAAGCTCCTCGACGCAAGGCAAAGGCTTTCCCTGCAAGTCCACCCAAACGAAGCTTCGGAAAAGAAATACGGGCTTCCCCGCAAAAACGAGGCTTGGTATCTTTTGGACTGCGGCGTAAGATCCCGCTTCATTGCGGGGTTAAAGCCGGGCACAACTTCAAAAGGCATAAGAGAGGCAATATCATCAAAAAATGTCGAAAAGCTTCTCGAATTTCGCGATTCGCACGTAGGAGACTTTATGTTTGTGCGCGAAGGCACTGTCCATTCGCTCGGCGCCGACAACATTGCCTTGGAAATTCAGGAAAATTCCGACAGCACATTCCGCCTTTACGATTGGGATAGGACGGACTCCGACGGGAAGTCTCGCGCGCTGCACATAGCCGAAGCGATAGACTCCGTCAACTTCGACAATCCTATAGTCGAGCCGCTCTCCGAAAATGAAACTCCGACACGCATTCTATGCGATTACAAAAATTTCAAAATTATTCGCCTTCGACTGAAAGCCGGTGAAAGCGCAACATTGCCAGCCCGCGAAGAACCCAAGATTATCTCGCTCGTATCGGGTAAAATAGACTGTAGTGGAATTTGTGTAGAGGCTGTCGAAAGCGCGCTCGCCCCCTTCGGCGCGGAAATAAAGATACGGGCGGTACTCGATTCCGCCATGCTTATTACAGAAAATTTTGCCCGGCTCGGATAAGAGCCGCATGGGAAATTTCCCGTTTGAAGCAGCCAATGGTGTATTTCGGAACCTTGCCGCACAGAATAAAAATACTGTTCCGAAGTCCGCATTAGGCACATCATTAGCATTCGATGGCAAGCGGATAAGGAGTGATAGTATACTCATGTCTTGCTTCGCACTATTGGAAAATATATTGGCATTCCCGCAATTGCGATACATCTTAGCGCAATAAATTATTCTACGTCCATACCGAATCTTTGACTGCTTCCTAAATAGTAAAAATTCTCCTTAACCAACAAAACAAAAATTCCGAAAATTAGGCATATGCCTTCTTGCAAAACTATAAGTGATAAGCATACTTTAACCCAACATGAAAAAAAATCTTATGGCATAAAAAGAATATTTCTCCCCTGCTCTTTTAGAATTGAAGAGTGGACGTTTAGGCCGTAAATTACCAATTTGCGAATGAAAATATCTATAATCACCGCGGCATTCAACAGCGCAGAGACCATTGCCGATACGATGGAAAGTGTCCTCGCGCAAACTTACGGCGACATTGAATACATTGTCGTAGACGGCGCCTCCAAAGACCAAACCATGGATATAGTAAAGTCCTTCGAACCGCGCTTTGAAGGGCGAATGAAGTGGATATCAGAAACCGACCGCGGCATTTACGACGCAATGAACAAAGGCATAAAGGCCGCCTCAGGCGATATTGTAGGCACTCTCAATTCTGACGACATGCTCGCGTCGAACGATGTAATAGAAAAGGTTTCCGAAACCATCATAACATTAGGCGCGGATTGCGTCTATGGACGATTGAACCTCGTGGATAGCAAAAACACCTCTAAAATTTTGAGAGAATCAAATTCGGGGAAATACAAAACGGGGGCATTCTTAAAAGGGTGGCACCCCGCCCACCCAACATTCTACACCTATAAAAAATTTTTCGAAAAATTCGGCTACTACCGCACAGACTTAAAAATAGCGGCCGATTTCGAATTGATGATGAGGTTTATCGAGAAAAATAAACTTACTAGCGCTTTCATAGATAAACTTATGGTCAACCAACGCGCAGGCGGAGTAAGCACAAAGTTATCTGGATATATAAAAAGCAACTTAGAAATAATTAACGCTTTCAAACTAAACGGCATTCGCCCTCCGCTACTATGCGTACCTAGAAAAGTTTTGCCAAAACTTGCAAATACTTTAAAGAATAGATTTCTTAGAAAATAATCTTTTACTCCACTTTTAGTAATAGAAATATCGGCAGTAAAAATCTCAAATGCATAAAAAAGTATCCGTAAACTTTTATTTTCGAAATTCCCCCCGCCTGGTTCCCCCAAACATCATTCGCATCAATCAATAGAAAGCTTGACAAATATGGGAAAATTTCCGCTTTTAATACTCAACATAACGATTTTATCGAAAGGAGATATAAAATGAACGTCCCCGTAAAAAGAAAACGCGCCGTAATGATGGAATACGTTATTATAGCAGTGCTGATTGCGGCAGCAGTAGTGGTTGCCGTAATAATGCTCGGCAAAAACGTATCCTCCGAAATGAACGTTGCAACCCGCTCTATGAGCGACGCAAAGGCCGCAGTAAGTGCGCAAAAAGATATCAAAACCCAGGCGGAAAAAGACGTCAAGAGCGCCGAAGAACACCGCAAGGGCATGCACAACTACGACCAATAGCCCAGTTGTTCGCAATATATTCGCCCGTTTGGGTATAGATTTTAATCCGTAATATCGAAACGGGATTTGCGCGTCTTTCGCCAGTCCCGTTTTTTTGTGGAAATGGAATCGTTGATTATCGCAAAATTCGTCTTGGCGACTCCGTGGTTGATTTACCTTGGCGTCAAGGACTACCGCACCCGCAAGCTCCCCAACGCCGCAACGCTCGGGGGCGCTGCAGTTATGTCTGCGATTGCGCTCGGTGTCGGCACGGATTATTTTCTTGCATCAATAATCACAGGCTGTCTGTGCGCGCTGTTTTTGCTGCTGCCGTTTTTTCTGAGGGCGGCAGGCGCGGGCGACGTAAAAATGCTATTTACATCGGGCATAATCGCAGGCCCCGGAAATACTCTCAACTTGATCCTGCTAATATCGTTCGCGGGGCTGATTCTCGCGCTGGGAATGCTCGCTTTCAAGGCGGTAAACCCCGCGCGCCTAAAACACTACGCAAGGTGTCTGTTAGACTTCCGGTATGATAGGGAAAAAGGCAAAAAGTCGCTACCGCCCCCGGATTCCGAGGCATGCAGAGTTCCGTTCGGCGTTGCAATCGCTGCGGGATTATTCATAAACCTTTCACTGCAACTGTTGGCCGCGCTCGCATCGGCCGACGCCATGTAAAATGATAAAATCTGCAAAATCAGAAAGCGGAGCAGTCCTCTTGGAATTCGTACTGTGCTTTCCAATACTGATGGTTTTGTTTCTTTTTGCGGTGCAGTTTTCATACATAATGATTGCGTGGCAAGTAGTGCACTATTCGGCGTATATGGGCGCGCGTTCGGCTATGACGGAAAATGTGCTTCAACGAAAGAGCAAGGCTGAAAAAGTCGTAAAGCGCATTCTTGCAGTCGTATCGGCATCGCCCACAGACTCCAAGGACGCAAAAGACAGGGCAAAAGACGAATATTCAAAGCTCGACGGCTGGGGCTGGCTGCCAAACACAAAATTTCTCGACCAACAGGTGGACGTCGATATTTCCATGACAAACCTCGACCCGCGCGGCGTAATCTGCACGGTAAAATTCAAGGCGCTTTTGACAGTTCCCGTTGCCGGCAGGCTCATAAGCTTTTTCGCAAAAGAGGATAAAAGCGAAGATGAGCAAAAATGGGTGGATTCGCTCGACAAACAGGAATACGCCCTCAATCCCGCGCTTTTGGATTACTCCAACGAAATCGAGCTCGACGGCGGGAACAAAAAGGAAAAGCTTAAACTTCCATACATAACTTTAACTTCCACAAGCGCGGTTGCGATTCCATACTCCACGCTAAAATACCCCATAGCTTTGGAATGAAAAAATCACCAGGCATTCTGAATGTTTTTATGTCCAAGTGCGGCAGCCTTTGCCGCGACTCGGATGGGGCGGCGCTCGCCATCACCCTCGCGTTCATGCTTCCTGTATGCATTCTCTTTGTCGGCATTTATGGAATCGGCGAAGTTGTAAGGAATAAGATAGAACTGCAAAATGCCGCAGACGCCGCAGCGTACTCTGCGGCCGTCGTCCAGGCCGACTACCTAAGCCGCATGGCAACCGTCAATAAGGCTATGGCTTGGACATACGTCGATCTCCAAAAGCGCTCGCTCGACGCCGCAATGGATATGTTCTGCGAATATGTAATCAAGCAGTTCATCGAAGACTTAAACAATTGCAAAAAATGCAACGCCCCGTGCCATATGCACGATCCGGGGGTAAACTATAATTGCGGCACTGACGTGCTTGTAAGCGGCATCGCACTGGACCTGACTGGATGCGGCGTAGGTCTTCCATTTGTCGCCAAAGATTTCAACGGTCAGAATTTTCTAAGCCGCATGCTCCCATCGCAAATGGTGCATGTAATTGGCGCAAACGCCCAGGGCAAAGGCGTATTGGCAAACCTCCCCAAAATTTACAAGTACAGCTACGCAATAGCTAAAATGACAAAAAAGCTAAAAGATCTGTACGACGAATACCCCAAAAAGATAAAGGAAACAGCCCAGCAAGTCGCAGTCGCCAACATGATGGAATGCAAAGACGATTTCATCGTGAACGTCACAACCGGAAACGAAAAGCTAAGCTTCTTCTTTATGCCCGGAACCGACGACAACGAAAAAGCCTTCATCTCATTTGCCGATCCAACCTTGGAAGACTTTTCGCCCAAGAAAGTTTTCGGCCCCGGAACCGACGACTGGATTGTCCGCAAGGGCCCCCTCGGATTTTGGCGCGTATATAAGCAGACCAAGACACACTTGCACGCGAAATGGGACTGGTTTTGGACAAGATGGGTCCACGTTCAGCTCGCGGAAGTTTCACTGCACCTTCCGCCAATTGCGCCCGGTGGCGCATACAAAAGAGGCCACCCAGAATACCACGGTTACGACAGCTTCTTTAAAATTATAAAGGAAGGCTTGCCGATAGGGCTGCTCGTAATGCCCGCCGAACCGGTAATACTCCTTCCCGAATTTTTTGGGAAATCGGGCTCGATTACTGTTGCGATAGCGCGCAAAGTGCCGAATCCGCTCTCGGCCTTCACCCCCGACGGGCGTTCAATGACGGCTCCCGGGATACTGTCGGCCTTCAATCCGAGCGCAGCAGGCGGAAATAGGCCGGAATACATGTGCGCAATAGCCTCTGCGCGCGCCGCATACAAGCAATACGATTCCGACCCCGAAAAAAAATTAAATAGTTCCGACTACACTGTGGGATATGTAATGGCGGATAAGGAAAAAACTTGGAATCTTATCGAGACCGACTGGGACGCCGTATTCCTCCCAGTAAGGCACGCATGGGATCTGTGCGCAGGGCTCTCCGCCGCCCAGACTTTCGCCCCGGATCCGCTCGCCGGCGGAAACATACTCAAAACAGTCATGCTCGACAAGGACAACTGGACAGACAAAGACGGCAAAAAAGTTGACAAGAAAAATCTGCCGGACTGGGAAAATTTAAAAGCCCCCGGAGGCCTTGTTAAGGACGACAAATCAAAAGACGGGAAACTCGACTGGGCTAAGTTAAGCTCGTACTTAGGGCACTAATATGAAAAGGCTTTTCAATTCGACAAGAGGCTCGGTGCTGATGGAGTTCGTAATGGTTCTGCCCGTTTATATGGCGGCTTTGGGCGGAATCGTTTGGGTAGGGGAAAAATCGCTCGACACAATAAACCTCCGCTCCGCCAACCATTGGAGTGTCATGATGGCAGGAAACAGATTCTCGGTGCGCACACCCGCAATGATCTCACTCACAAAACTTTTTCCGCGCGCTACCGCCGTGTACGACTCCACGCAAAGAAGCCTTGTCGACGAACATTCCTACCTTCAATTTATCGGCTCGAAAGTTGGCATACTTCAATCCACCCCCGAATACTTGGAAAACTTAATAAACGCCCCATACACCACAAGGGGCGAAAACGCCCCGTCGCCGCTTATCCCCGAATTTTCCGTGACATCTTCGCGCTACGGCAACGACTACACCCTCGCCATCGTAATGCGGACAAAAGGCTCTTCGGCGGCAAAGAGGCATTGGCATTCAAGCCTCATTGCCGACAAAGATATCTGGAAATTTGAGGGGAAGGAGGACGAATACCCCAAAAAATGGGAATTGTCTCTGTTAAAAGATCCAAAGCATACAGACGATACGAAAACTCCGGAAAAACAGCCCAAAAAAATCGAGTTTTACAAACGCTACAAAAAGTACGAAGAGTGGAGCAAATCCAATAAATGAAATTGTGCCTCACAGCTTTTTTGGCGACTTTCGCAATCGGAATCGCGGCGCTTCTTACGGCGGAGGCCCTGTCTTCCGCCCCGCCCGCAGGCGGCGGAAGAGCTGCGAGCTCCACGCCGAAGAAGAATGTTGGGGTTTACGATAGCCCAAACCCGCTAAGGCTTCCAAACGCCGCCTTCGCGACTCCGGGCGCAAAAGAAGGGTGGGAGTATTCGGGGATGGTAAACGCAAATTTTGTTTCCTCGCGCGCGCAACTGGAGTCTTGGTCGCTCAACCAGGGCTGGACTCCGCAAAATAAAATTACCCTCGACGAAAGTCTGGATCCCAAAGTAATTCTTACCTTCAAGCGCGGAAAAGAAGAAATGACAATGCTCGTCTGGAAAATTTCAACAAACTCTACCGGATTCGCATACAAACGCGAATCCACAACCGAAAAGAAACAAAAATGAATTCAAACAACGACTTTCTCGTGCTGTTTCTCGCCCCGGTAAGAGACTTTCTCGCGGACGACGGCGTGTCGGAAATCCTCATAAACGGCGCTGGACAAATATATGTTGAGCGTTCAGGCAAACTCGAGCTCACCAACGCAAAGTTTGCGAGCGAAGCGCAACTTATGGCGGCGGCTGTCAATATCGCAAAATCAGTCGACAGAATCCTCGACGAGCGCCACCCGGACCTCGACGCAAGGCTCCCCGACGGCTCCCGCGTGCATGTCACAATCCCTCCAATCAGCCGCTGCGGCACAATTATCTCCATTAGAAAATTTAAGAAGGATATGCTCACTCTCGAAAAGCTTGAAAAGCTTTCGAGCATACCGCACGACGGCGTCCTATTGCTAAACGCCATTGTAAAGCTGCGCAAGAACGTGCTCGTATCGGGCGGAACTTCGTCGGGCAAAACTTCCGTCCTAAATGCAATAAGCGGGCTCATTCCTGACGGCGACCGCATTCTCGTGTTGGAGGACGCAAGCGAACTCCAACTTCAACAGCGCCACTGCGTCTATTTTGAAACCCGCAAACCCGATAAAAACGGCGAAGGCGAATTTTCCATAAGAGACCTCGTAATTGCATCTCTTAGAATGCGCCCCGACAGGCTGGTAATCGGGGAAATCCGCGGCGGTGAGGCGCTCGACTTGTTGCAGGCGATGAATACGGGCCATTCTGGCTCGATGTCAACTATCCATGCAAACTCGCCCGTGGACGCTCTTAGAAGAATGGAAACTTGCGCAATTCTAAGCGGCGTGGAGCTCCCGCTAAACGCGGTTAGAATGCAGGTTGCTTCGGCGATAAACTGCATTGTACATACAATGCGCCTGCCCGACGGCTCAAGAAAAATCGTCGATATATCGGAAGTCCTTCCGTTAAAAGACGGCGAGTACCAGACAAGCCCGCTCTTAAAATGGAATACGCGCTCCATTGCCCAAGACGGCTCCGTATCGGGCGATTTCAGCCTATGCAACAAACCGTCGTTCGCCGAAGACGCAAACATAATGGGCTTAGAGCTCCCAAAGTACGAATAGCCTTATGCCACGCCTTTTCCGCGGCGAGATTATCGGCTCTCTCGAACTCCTAAAACCCGTAAAACTTTCCGGAGATTGCGAGGTTTGGCTTGCCGCGGATTCAAACGGGGATTTTGCAATTTTAAAATCGGCGCCGCACAATTCAAGCGAAGCCGAAAAATTATTGCTCTCCGCAGAAATCATAAAAAATATAAAATCTCCGGGATTAGCCGAAATATTGTCCTTTGGCATATCTGAGGCGGGAGACGCGTATGTCGCAACAAAATACGCGGCGCGAGGAACGCTTGCAAAATTTATAAAAAACAAGCGGCGGCTAACACAGGCGCAAACAGTAAAAATGCTTAGGGGAACGCTTGCAGGCCTCGCGGCTCTCCACGGCTTAGGCATTGTCCACCGCGACGTAAAGCCCGACAATATTTTCATTTTGCAAGACGGCTCGGCGGTATTGGGGGACTTTGGCGCAGCGAAGTTCCCAAATATTGGCGAACCTTCGGGCGCGGTATTCGGAAGCGCGCCGTATATGTCGCCCGAGCAGGCAAAAGACTCCACTGATGTTTCGCCGGCATGCGATTTATTCTCGCTTGGTTGCGTGGCATACGAATGCCTTACGGGGAATCGCAGATATGCTCAAAAAAATTTTACCCAAACTTTAAAAGCAATACTGTCAGACAGCTCTTCCGCCGAACGCGAGCTCCGAAAGCTCTCAGAGCCTCCGCTTCCAGCCCTCGTCTCCCAGATGATGCAACATTCACCGTCAGCCCGCCCCGCTTCCGCGCGCGAAGTTTTTGATAAAATTGCGATGCTCCGGGAAGAGCCTATTGAATGAAAAGTACCGATATAAAACGGGCGCGCCCGTAATTTTTCGCACTGCCCGCCATATTTTTGCGCCTCTATAGATTTTAAAATATTATTTTTTAGCGCATTTTTCCCAAATTTTTCGCAATTAAAAACGGCTGAGACTAAAACCGTTTGTTAGCCAGAACCGCTTGATAACTAAGCCGAAAATCTCGCCAAAAAAATTTTCCAGCGCAGCGACTTTTCCGCCGCGCGACTCACCCATTCCTTCGGGCTTTCAGACTTTGCAATCGAGAATATTTCCTCATCGTCCATTCTAAATAAAATCGGAAGGGGCGCGAGCCCCGCCGCAAGCGACGCACAGACTGCCAGCACACAAATCGGCCGCGTCTCCCCGTCCAGCTCGTCCCGCCGGGAGACCGTCAACGCCGCGCCGTCATACAAAACGCTGAGCCCAGCGCCCGCCACGGCCGTCAACAGAACGACAATGATTTCATACCCATTTCCAACGCCCGTCACCGCCGCGGCCGTCAACTGGATCAGAAAAACCGCTGCCGCCATCGTCATCCGATTGGCCGGATATGGCTTTTCCGAGGACTTCCACCGCCTCACGATAGCCGGCACCGCCGCCCAGTTTTTCGC
>ENA-ORSS01001496-ORSS01001496.1-human-gut-metagenome-genome-assembly--contig:-NODE-1496-length-23786-cov-5.500948_pt1 | contig 23786 bp, 17 predicted proteins | sample MGYA00241899_ERZ509162 | MGnify/ENA primary metagenome ERZ509162 (study PRJEB26280, sample SAMEA2338641) | human gut metagenome | biome: human gut; feature: human-associated habitat; material: faeces... | reverse complement strand
GGCTGCGTCTCCGGCAATGCGGCGGCCGCAGATATGCCCGCCGCCGGACATGAGGTCGAAATCATAGAGCGTGTCACCCGCAAGCGCCTCCGCCTTGCGGCAAATAGCATCCTCCGGATCTGTATAAAAGACCATGATGTGCGGCATTTCCAGCGCCGCCGCCGCACGGATGCGCACACGCGCCGGAAGGCGCGAGGCGACCGTGCCCTCCGTTGCACGGATGGGCGTAACGGAATCGGGCGCGTAATCATACGCCTCAAGATCAAGCGCGCCGACGATGCCACAGCGCACAGCGCCGCCCGGCAGCGTACGCTGCACGAGCACAAGGCTGTGCGGCACGGTGCGAAACACGCCGCTGTCCAGATAAGCGTGCATCGTCTGCTGAATGGCACGCGTCGCCGCCGCTTCGTCACACTTACCGAGGTAAAACTCCGGCAGCATCAGCCGCAGCGTAGAGGGTACGTCGCCGACCGTGTCCTGCACTGCGCGCCAATAGGCGGCGTCCGACGTGAACTGGTCGCAGGCAATGACACTCCAGCGATGCATATCCGCACGCTCAGGCAGCAGAATATCCGTAGGGGCAAAAAACAGGTTCTGGTTCATTCGAGACTCCATTTTTCCGCTCTGCCGACGGCGCGCAGCCAGTTGTCATGCTGCCGCTTTGCCTGCTCGGCATCCATTTCTGGCTTGAAAATACGGTCAGACTGGCGCAGGAGCGCAATATCGTCCACGCTCTCCCAGACGCCGCTGGCAAGGCCGGCGAGGAACGCCGCGCCGAACGCGGTCGTCTCGACCAGCTTCGGCCGGTCGATCGGCACGCGCAGCATATCCGCCTGAAACTGCATCAAAAACGAGCTCACCGACGCGCCGCCGTCCACGCGCAGGACGGAGATCGGGCTCTCAGCGTCGATCTGCATGGCATCGAGCAGGTCCTTGACCTGATAGGCGATGCCCTCAAGCGTGGCGCGGGCGATGTGCGCCTTGTTGCTGCCGCGCGTCAGACCGACGATCGCGCCGCGGGCATACATATCCCAGCGCGGTGCGCCAAGACCGGTGAACGCGGACACGAGATACACGCCGCCGTTATCCGGCACGCTCTCGGCCAGCAGGTCGCACTCATGCGCCGCGCCGATGATACCAAGCTCGTCGCGCAGCCACTGAATGGAGCTGCCGGCGTTGAACACGCTGCCTTCGAGGGCATAGGTGGTCTCGCCGTTAACGGACCACGCAACACTCGTGACCAGACCGCTGACGCTGCGCACGGACTTGTTGCCGGTGTTCATGAGCGTGAAGCAGCCCGTACCATAGGTGTTCTTCGCCTGACCCGGCTCGATGCACGCCTGACCGAGCAGCGCAGCCGCCTGGTCGCCGGCGCTGCCGCAGACGGGCACGTCCTCGAGCGCCTCCAGACCGGACAGCCCCGCCGTCACCCGTCCGTACACCATGGAGGACGGCACAGGCGTCGGCAGCATGCTCATCGGGATGCCCAGACGCTCGCAGAGCTTCTCATCCCAGCACAGGCGGTCAATATCAAACAGCATCGTACGCGAGCAGTTGGAATAGTCCGACACATGCGCGCGGCCGCCGGTGAGGTTCCAGATGAGCCACGCGTCCACATTGCCGAACAGCAGGTCGCCGCGCTCGGCGCGCTCTCTTGCACCCGGAACGTTATCCAGAATCCACTTGATCTTCGTGCCGGAGAAATAAGCGTCTATGAGCAGCCCGGTCTTCTCCTTCACGTAATCACCGAGTCCGTCCGCCATCAGCTGGTCGCAGATGGGCGCCGTGCGGCGGCACTGCCAGACGATTGCATTATAGACAGGTCTGCCGGTGTGCTTGTCCCAGACGATGGTCGTCTCGCGCTGGTTCGTGATGCCGATGCCGGCGATGTCCGTCGGCGACAGGCCGCTCTTTTCAAACGCCTCGCTCATGGCGAGCAGCTGGCTCTCGAGGATGACCATCGGGTCATGCTCGACCCAGCCCGGTTTCGGATAGATCTGCGTGAATGGATACTGCGCCAGAGATACGATGTTTCCCTTACTATCGAAGATAATCGAGCGGGAACTGGTTGTACCCTGATCAAGTGCAATGATGTAGCCGTTCATAATGAAAATAACCTCCGTAGACTTGACGAATTTCGCCAATTGGAATACAATTCAGGTAGCTTTTAGTATATCACACAATAAGGAGTATTGCTATGCCATCTTTTCATGATTTTAGGTTTTTGTCCACTGATGGGAAACACAACGTATTTGCCAGAGAGTGCACGCCCGACGGCGAAGTGCGCGCCGTCCTGCAGATCGCGCATGGCGTCGCCGAGCATATCTACCGTTACGCTCCGTTTATGGAGTTTCTCGCAGAAAACGGTTTCGTCGTCGTCGCGAATGACCACCTTGGCCATGGTAAGACCGCAGAAAACGAACAGGAGCTGTGCTTTTTCGCAGAAAAGGACGGCTGGAACGATGTCGTGAGCGATATGGACACGCTCCACAAGCTCACCGCCGCCAAATACCCCGGCGTACCCTACTTCCTGTTCGGCCACAGCATGGGCAGCTTCCTGACCCGCACCTATATCATTGACCACCCCGAGGGGCTCAAAGGCGTCGTCATCAGCGGCACCGGCCAGAACCCGGGCGCAGTCATCGCCGCCGGTAAGCTCATGGCAAAGCTCGAGATGATCGACAACGGCCCCATGTATCACAGCCCCACGCTCGACAAGCTTGCCTTCGGCAGCTATAACAAGAAATATGACCACGTGCGCACAAAGCTCGACTGGCTCACCCGTGACGAGGCGGTCGTGGACGCCTACATTGCCGACCCGCTCTGCGGTGCGATGGCGACTGCCGGCATGTTCCACGACATGATGGGTGGCCTGCAGTACATCTGGAAGACGGAAAACCTCAACAAAATGGATAAGTCCACCCCGGTCTACTTCATGGCTGGTGACGGCGACCCCGTCGGCAACTACGGCGAGGCGGTCAAGAAGGTCTACGAGCGCTTCCTGAAAACCGGCTGCAAGGACGTGAAGCTCAAGCTCTACAAGGACGGCCGCCACGAGATGCTCAACGAGCTCAACAAGGACGAGGTGTATGCCGACGTCCTCGAGTGGCTCAACAGCAAGATCTGATGTCTCAAACCGATGTCCGCGCATCGCGCGGGGATCGATTAATTTCCGGAAAGAACGCAGGACGAAGCGCGATGAAACAAGTGGATACCAAAGCATATATGACTGCGCTGCGCTCGCTCACCGAGCAGGGGCACAGCGTCAGCGTGCCCGTCGCCGGCAGCAGTATGTCGCCCTTTCTGGCAGGCGGGCGCGACACAGTGTTCTTTTCCAGGCCGGACACGCCCCTGCGCCGCGGCGACATCGTGTTTTACGAGCGCGCGAGCGGCCAGTTTGTCATGCACAGGATCCGCCGCGTGCACCGCGACGGCAGTCTCGACATCCTTGGCGATGCGCAGACCGAGACCGAGACCGGCATCCTGCCGCAGCAGGTCTTTGCGCGGGCGACCGCCGTCTGCCGAAAGGGTCGGCAGCTTCAGCCCGGAGATTTTCTGTGGGAGCTCTTTCGCGGACCGTGGCTGTGGGTCATTCCGCTGCGGCGCCCCATCGTCCGGGCATGGTGCGCATTCAAAAAGCGCCGGACATAATACAATTACAATACAAAATTACAGATTGCGAAAAGAAAAGCGAAGTGGTTTCCACTTCGCTTTTTTCATTCTATTGGGTTTTAGAGGATGTCCAGCTCGCGGAGCTTTGCGACGAACGCATGGACGTCCTGCCTGAGGACGTCACGCTCGACGTCAAACATCTCATAGAGCTGCTCGACGATCGCCTCCTCATTCTCCGCCGCCGGCAGCGCATCCCATATGGCGGCGCCGGTCTCGTTGATCGTGAGCAGTCCTTGGAGCTTCGTTGTCGTCTCGCCGACCGGCACGAGGATCGTGTCGCCCGCGATCTCCCGCTTGACAAGCTGTGCTTTAAGCTTCATGTGTGTTCATCCTTTCATACGCGCTCTGCGTCAGCGCGGCAGTAGCCTTCGTCATGGCGCAGACATATTCCGGCCTTCCGTCAAACGCGCCCGTCTCGGTCACGCACATCGCGGCGCAGGCATGGCACATGTGCTTATATTCGCACTGTGTGCACGCCGGCGGCAGCAGAATGCGCGCCGTGGCCGCCTTGGTTTCCTCCCATGCGCGCGCAAAGCCGAGCTCCGGCACGGAGACATCTGGCTGCACCATCATGCCGCACGGCGTCATGACACCGCGCCAGTTGATCCAGAACGAGCTGCGCCCCGCGCGGCAGGCCATCTTCTCCCCCGGCGTTCCGTCGCACACTTCGCTCTCCGGCGCGCGGATACCGGCTCGCATTGCCTCGGCGCGCTGGCAGAACATCTCGTCCGAAAACCGCAGCCGGTCCCAGCGCACGCTGCAGGCGGCAGCCTCCTGAAAGGTGAAGCGGTCGTTGCTGCCGGTCGCGTGCTCGTCGCGGCGCACGGGCGGGAACATGTACGACGCCATCTGCACCGGTGTGCCGAGCTCGGTCGCTATGGCATAGATCGCGTCCATATCATCGACATTGTACGGCGTCATGGAAGCGTTGAGCTTCACGCCGATGCCGAGCGCCTTGAGCGCGCGGATATTGTGCACGACGCGGTCATACATCGGCCGGCCGCACAGCCGTTCATATGTCTCATTGCAGCCGCCGTAGAGCGTGATGTTCATGCGCGACGGCGGCTCATGCCGGAAAAAATCCAGCCAGTCGTCGTCGATGAGCGATGCGTTGCTGTTGATGGACACCATGAGCCCCATCTTCTTGAGCTCGGTGAGCAGATAGCGGAAATCCGCGCGAATAAGCGGCTCTCCGCCGGTCAGCAGCAAAAACAGCATCCCCTGGCTGCGTGCCTGCTCCGCGATGGCGAGCCACTCGTCCGCGGTGAGCTCCGCCCCGCGCCGCCGCTGCTCCTCTGGCGTGAGGTGCACGTAACACATGCGGCAGTTGAAGTTGCAGCGCGCCGTGAGCTCAAAGTTTCCCGCAAGCGGGATGCCCTTTGCGCAGGCCCGCGCGTGCAGATAGGCCGACAGGCGCGGCTCAGCTCCCGTATGTTCCATATCAGATACCTCCCAATTGATCGTGCAGGGCTTCGACCGCCGTGGCGTTCGGCAGACAGTCCATGCGCAGCACCGGCACGTCGGAGACGAGCCGCGCCACGCATTCGGTCATTTGTTCCGCCGAGCGCGCGTCCCATTCGTAATACGCGCACTGGCTGAGCACACCCGCAAACGCCGCCTGCGGGCTCGGGACAAACACGCGGTTTTCACTGCCCTGCCCGAGCAGGACGATCGCCCGGACCGGCGCCGTTACATTTTCGGATATGCCCGACGTACCCGCATAGAAAATGCCGTTCGCGGTCTTTTTGCCCACGTCCACAAGCGCGCGGTCGCCATTGACGACCCGCGCTCCTGCGCAGCGCTGCCAGAGCGCAGCCTGTGTGCTTTTACCGATGCCGCTCGGACCGGAAAACAGGATGGCCTCGCCCGTGCGCGTCACAATGTACGCGCTGTGCAGCACGAGCATTCCACGCTCGGCAAACACGTCAAACAGCCCCACAGCCTCCATCACCGTGCTCACCGACGCGCCGATGCGATAAGCGCTCGCAAAGATCACATCCGTGTGCGCACCATGCGTCACGGCATAGGTAAAGTGCGGGATATCCCCCGGTGCACTGACCCATTGCAGAAGGTGGCGCTGTGCGCCCGCTTGCCAGCGAAACACATCATCGCGCCGCAGCGCGTCCGCCGGCGGTGTGGGCAGCGCATCGCTGAACCGCAGGCAAATCGTGTGATCAGGTACGCCGTCCGGCACATGAAACGCTTCGCACACCGGCGAGCGTTCGAGCGGCGCATCGGACTCCAACGCGAAGGTCATGCCGCCGAAGCGATAAAGCTCACGGTACATAGGTCACAAACAGCAGCGTACTCGCACCTTCGTGAAAGTGGCTGGTATAGCTGCTCTGGCTCTCGCCCGCCGCGAGATCTTTGATGCCCGCGCGGTACGTGATGCCGCCAAGCAGCATATCGCCGCTGACATTTTTATAGTAGACATAGACCTGCGCGGCGGCAGCGCCGGAGTTGTTGGTCACGGTGATGGTGTTGTCGCTCGTCGTGACGGTGAACAGATCATCGTGCATGGACAGCGGCTCTGCGAACGCGGCGTAGGCCGTCACGGTCACTGTCAGCTCCTCCGGCTTATCGGGCATAGTCTGCGCGCCGAGCTCCAGCGCCTGAAGCGTCTGCCCGGCCGGGAGCGTGCTGATATCAAACTCATAGCACTCACTGCCGCGCGTGAGCGTGATGTGCGCATACTGCACGTCGCTGCTGCCGGTGTTTTTCACGCGGATGCAAAACACGTCCGACACCGTCTTGTCAGACCCATCCTCGACAAACAGCCCCGCATAGCGACCGGCGCTGACAAGCTGCAGACCGTTGCCGATGTTCATGCCGTCCAGCTTTGATTTCTCCGCCGCAAGACCGTATTCATCCGGCTTGGCGGGCTTTTTCCCGCAGCCCGTGCACGCGAGCAGCAGCGCCGCGGCAAGCGTGAGCAGCAGCGCGCGCACACCGCGTGTCCTGAATTTATCCATAGTTTTGCTCCTTTGCTGCGCGCGTCATCGCGCGGCGTCCGATTCTTGAAAAAATGCCCTGCCCAATCGGGCAGGGCATTTCCTTGTGTAAGCTTGTGTCAGGAGGCGAACAGTTTCGACCCCTCAAACGGAACCTGGTAGCAGAAGTTAAGGTCATTCGGGTCCATCTTGCAGGTCCCCTGAGAGAACACATCGTTACGATAATCGCCGAAGATCTCTCTGCAGGTATCCTGGTTGAGGTTGAGCGGCTTGCCGCAGTTGTCTGCGATGCTGGCACTCAGTTCAAAGCTCTCGAAGTAGACTTCGGGTTTCACATAGGTTTTCTTCATACGTTCGATCACTCCTCTCTTAGTGCTGCCACTTGCCGAAAAGATCGTGCCACCAGTCACGGATGGACGGACGCACCGTCAGCTTTGCGGTGATTGGGTCACTCGCAACACCGTCGGCATTGATGGCGCAGACGGTGTAGTCCGCCGTTGCCGTCGCGGTCACGGTATAGGTGAACACGTGGTAGGTCACCTTCTTCGCGGAAGAGCCCCAACCGCTGCGCTCGGTGCGAACCTTGTAGCTGTCGATCGTCACATCGTCGACCTGGATCGTCTCGACATCCGCAGACGTCTTGACCGTCAGGGTCGCCTTGCCGCCCTTATGGACATTGCGACTCCACTTGGCCGTGAAGTGCTCAGGCGCAAAGGTCTGCTCGGGCGCGGCAAACAGCGCGCGCACAGACATGACTGCGGCGTCCTGCTCCTCAGCGGTCGGCGCGCTCAGTGCAGCTGCGCTGGCCGGTTTGTTCTTAAAGGTGATCTTCAGGTTCGTCAGCGACAGGATGCCATCGCCCACATTGGTGATCATGAAGCTGCCGTCGGCAGTGCCGATCTCGTAGTACATCTCGGTCGCAGTCGAAAGCACCTTATTAAGTCCATTACCACCGGTCACGACCATCTGCGCAGCGCTGCCACTGGGAGCTTTTGCGCCGATCTGGACGCTTGCAATGTTGGCGTCACCCGGGACGGTAAACGTGATCGCCTGACCCTTGGCCAGATAGACCTCGTTGTTCGGGCCAAAGTTCTTATAGGTTTCGACATTAGCCTTAGGGCCGCCGTCGATGAAGACCGCTTCGCTCTGCGCACCATTTTTCACCAGCGCGTCGTGCAGCTTGATGTACTGCGGGTAGCCCTCGCCGTCCTGCGCGTAGACATCCTTGTTCTTGCCCATGGGGTCATAGACGCGGATGGCATCGAGCCAGAAGCTGTAGGAATCATTGCCCGTGTGATCGAAGAACGGACCGTAGCCGACCTCGATCTTGACGGTATACGTGTCATAATCCAGACCGGAGACCTTGATCACCGGGATCTGGTAGAGCGCCTTCGCGCTGTCAGTCGTCACGCCAGCGGCATCACTATAGTACGTGTCGCACGGGCCGACCTTCACTGTTTTTCCCTTGGAATTCGTCACGGTGTACATGACCGTGCCGGAGGTGTTGCTGGTCAGGGAGATGACATCAAAACCGGTGCCCTTGAAGGTGAAGGTCGCAGTGGGCACCTGACTGTGCTTACTGCTGGTGTTGGCATCGACCGTGACCTTGGTGGCGCTGCCCATGGAGAACGTTCTGCAGTTGGCATAAGCAGGGTCATAGCCGTAGACATTGCTGTTCTCGCTCTTGAGCTGCTCAAAGACCTGCTGCTTCGTCGTATCCTGCTCGCCGACGGTCGTCCAGAAGCCGTTGGTCTTCTGGTCCTTATTGACAACGTTCGTGCCATCGGCGTTCGTAAACGTGGCGAAGCTGTCCTCATAGTAGACGCTCGTCGCGGGGATGATGTTGACGGAGACGACCGTCGGCTGCTCAGCCGGATCATTCGTAAACTTGACAAAGAGCGAGATCGCCGCCGTGCTGTCAAGCGTATTGTGGAGCGTATACGTCACCGTCTTATCGTCGCTGTTGATCTTCGCAGTGCCGTACTTGCCCGTATTCTCAAGCGTCTGCTCACCGGCAAGCAGTGACATCTGCGCGATCGTGCTGGCATCCTCAATGCCGAATGCGCTCACCGGAATCGTCACCGGCAGACCGAAGTCAACGACATAGGTCTTGGCCTTCAAGTCCTTGCGGTCATAGTGCAGCATGAGCGTCTTGCCGTCTTCGGAAATCTCAGCCCAGCGGTACTCATAAATGCCGCTCTTGTAGTTGCCGGTCACACCGTCAAGCTGCTTAATGTCCTTACTGATGGTCTGCTGGTTACCGGAAGCATTGACCACATAGGCGCTGTCCGGCAGATAGCCGTTATCCTCGGCAGTCTTGCCCATCCACGGACCGGCTTCGCCGATGCAGGACTTGCCGTCCATGAGCGCAGTCTTGTAGTTCGGCTCAGGATCGGTTGCCTGATGCTTTGCCACGATCTGATACTTATAGATCTGGGTGTCGGCATCGTCATCCCAATAGGTGACGTTCAGGTTGGTTTCGAGTTCCACCGCGCTCAGGTAGATCAGCACGAGCTTGCCTGTATTTTTTGCAGGCCACTTGATGTTGCTAATCTTGCCGTTGACAATAGGTTCTGTGCCATAGCTTGCGTCCCAAACCACGGTCTCATCATACCAAATGCCGCCGGACTGCGTCGTTTTCATATTCCAGTTGATGCTGTCATTTTTGTACCATTTATTGTCGTCATCCTGTCTGGTACGCACACCATCGGTTACCGTGATTTTCGAGATCGTATAGTACTCGTTCTCTTTCGGCATGATGATGCCAATGTCACGACCTGTTTTCTCATAGTTATAAATCGTCGTGGAGCCCGGATACATATTTTCCTTCGAAGGCAGCACCGTGTTGTCAGGATAGACGACCGCAAACGTCAGCGCTACCTGACCATTACTTCCATTGCCATCGGAGGGGATTCCAACGCCCCAGTCCTTGGTATACGTTGTGACGTCCTTTGTGACTTCTGTCTTCTGCAGGTAATATGCGACCAGCTGATCGCCGGAGCGGAAATAGTGCCAGATACCGTCCGCAGTCTGATACTGCCACGCGCCCTTATTCGCGCTGTTGGTATAGTAGCGGACATTGGTCAGCGTCGTACCGTCACCGGTGCTGTCTCCCCAGCCGGAAGCAGCCTGTTTATGGTACTTATCCAGACGCATGGTCTGCCAATAGGTGGCATCCATTTTGGGGTTGCTGCTCGAATTGTTTTTGCGGAAATAGCCATTTGCAGGCGCAAGCGTCGATACATCAACACCTGTGGGATTCGATGCTGCCGCGCTCGTGATCACATGGCTGTTCTTTTCGCTCTTGTAATCATACACATGACAAGTTGTGATCATGTACTCAAGGGTAAGCGAATTCGCCGTGAGCGGATCAGAAGGCAGGTTGTCGTTGACGACGATGTGATACCATGTTCCATCAATCTGAACATCCGTCGTTCCGACATTGCGGCCGGTAATGGTGATCGTGCTGACGTCGATGGGTTCTTTTCCAACCGTAATGGGTGTGCCGAGGACGTCGCCATCTTTGCTGACGAGCTTGCCGTCGGTAAGGCCATCAAAATATGAACAGCTTAATCCACTGGACTGGGTTGTCCAGTGCCCATTATCACAGTACAGCCATGTCTCACTGCCTTTGGGATTGAGGTCCAGATAATAAGCCTTATTAAAAAGACCATTATAGTAAATCCATGACCACTGAGCAGCATTGTCAGCATCATCCACCCATTCGGCGTTGGCATCCAGATATTTTCCCTCGCTGTTTACGATGTAATATGCCGTGCCCTTAGTCATGCTCGTCGCGAACTCGCCAAAGCGCTGCTGCTTGCAGACAATATCGACTTTTGCCGTAGAATTGTTAATATTGGACTGATTGCTCAGATTCTTACGGAGAACGGTCGTAGACCACGTTTCGCCGACGGTAAGGTCAATGCGCACGTCGCCCTCGCCCGCGACCGTGAGATCCATGGAATAGGACTGGCCGTTATCGGCTTTGGCGGTGACCGTCGCAGTGCCTCTCGAGAGGGCGTTGACCGTCACGCGGTTTCCGGTCACGGTGCTTGCGGCGCTTCTCGTCACGCTGCCGAGAGACAGAACGCTCGCATCGCTGACAGACCACACTGCATTCAGGCCGGTGGAAAGACGCAGGATCGTAGAATTACCCAAAGTCAGACTCTGATCGTGGTGAGCGGTCTCGACCTGCGGCGCAACAGGCGTAAAGTAGTCGCTGTTGCTGTTCGACAGCGTCTGCATGAGTCCCTTGACATAGCCCTGTTCGTTGGCGTTGTATTCCGGTTTCGGATCGTCGCACCAGAAGCAGATCATCGCGCCGATCGGCGTCACGCTGCCGTTCTTATCGCCGCGCACAGAGGTGACAGGCGTATTTACCACGCCGTTTTGGGCACGTTTATACGTGTATGCTGTGACTTTATCAGCAAGCACATAATACCATGCATCATTGGTATTGAGGATCTTGTGACCCTTATCTGCAATAAAGCTTGCAGGTGCCGGGGTGTAGCCAGTCCAGCCGGTCGTCCAATAGCTGACGACGATGTCCTTGGAAAATTCGCCGCCGCTTGTGTTGCTGTTATAGTAAATGCCGTCGTTAAACGCGATGGGCGTCATACCGGCCGCAACGATCTGCGCGGCGACCGCATTGACATAGCTGACAAAGTTGCCATACTTTTTATCCTTGATCAGCGCTGCAAAACCGTCGGTCTTGTCATTGGCATACTCGTCCGCGCCCATGTTGAAGTAGCCGCAGCCCTTGCCGGCGAAGTAATTGATGTACTTCTGCAGGAGCGCCTGCGTGAACGCAACGGCAGTGGTATTCGCCACGTCAATCGTGCGGACAGAGTCGTAGGCGGAGCAGTTCACCCCCGTCAGAGAGGTCGCCGCGCTCAGGATTGCATCCATGTGACCCGGCGTGTTGATCAGCGGGATGATGGAGATGTTCTTGCTCTGCGCATAGGCAATGATCGCGTCCATATCAGACTGCGAGAGCTCATTCACGCTGCCCGCATCGTAATAGTTCACATTGCCGTTATGGATCTGCGTCTTCACGTCATCACTGGCATAGGTCTTCCCATCAACCGTGACAGACATATCGTCCAGCAGGAAACGCAGGCTGTCGTTGCCGACCGCCAGTTCTATGTGCGTATAGTTCGCCGCGGAAGCCGTGTCGATCAACGACTTGATCTCAGCGACGCTGAAATACTTTCTGCCGCAATCCAAATGGAAAACGCGCATGAAATCATTTCGTGCCGAGCTGCTCGCTCCTGTCTCGTTCGTTGCCATCGTGAACGCTGACATGGACATCAGGCTCAGCAGCATGACCAGTACAAGAATCATGGAAAGCACTTTTTGCATTGTCGTTCTTTTCCGTGCCTGGTTCATTCTTGTCATTCCTTTCGATACCTTTTTTCCTGCCGTTTTGGGGCCATCGTGCCGCAAAATGGGCGCAGCACGACATACTGTTCTTATATTACTATAGAAATTGCGACGTTTCAATACCTTAACTGCTTTTTTGCACAAATTTTCGTATAATTTTTTTAGGAACACGCTGCTGTATTTGGGCACAACTGCCAAAAACGGGTCCTGCGCAGGCGCAGCGGAGAACCCCGCTACAGCGCAGAACCCTGTGTAAGATCGTCGCGCGCGAAAGCGGCGTGGATCGCATTGAGCACGCGCTTTTTGTCCGCGCTCCAGAGCGGCGCGATGAGGTCGCGCTTGGCGCCGTCGCCGGTCAGACGGTGGATGACCGTCTCCGGCGGGAGGACGCGCAGACACTGCTCGAGCAGGTCGATATAGTGCTCCGGCGTGAGCACCTCGAACTTCCCGGCAGCATAATCCTCTGCCAGATCAGTGCCGCGCAGCACATGCAGCAGGTGCAGCTTGATGCCCTGTACCCCGCTCTGACCGATATAGCGCGCGGTCTGCACCATCTGCGCATCCGTCTCGCCGGGGATGCCGAGGATCTGATGCACGATGACCTCCAGACCGGCGGCGCGCAGACGGCGCACTGCATCGTCGAACACCGGCAGGTCGTAGCCGCGGCGGATATAGGCCGCGCTGCGCGGATGGATGGTTTGCAGACCGAGCTCGACCCAGACTGGCTTTTCGGCGTTCAGCCGCCGCAGGAGCGCAACGGTTTCATCCGGCAGACAGTCCGGCCGCGTGGCGACCGAGAGCGCGACCACATCCTCCGGCGCAAGCGCCTGTATGAACAGGCGCTCCATGTGCGCGAGACTGCCATAAGTGTTCGTGAAGTTCTGAAAATAGGCGATGTACTTGCCGCCGCCGTTTTTGGCGCGGACGCGCGCCTTGGCCGCCTCGATCTGCTGCGGAATGTCCAGTGCACGGTCGGCGGCAAAGGCGCCGGAACCGTCCCCGGCACAGAAAATGCAGCCGCGCGTATCGATGGCCCCGTCCCGGTTCGGACAGGTAAAGCCGCCGTCGAGCGCAAGCTTATAGACCTTGCAGCCGAAGCGGCGGCGCAATTCCTCGTTCAAAGTGTGATAATACATAGCAGAAAAAGGCCGGGGATGCCCGGCCTTTGTGTTTATGCCTTCATCTGGCGCTTGCGCGCAAGGTTGACCATGCCCTCAGGCATATCGTTGAGGTTCATGAGCATCTTACCGCTGCCGAACGCCGCGCACGAGAGCGCATCGTCCACGACGGTCGTGCGGATGCCGGTGTCCTTCTCGACGAGCTGGTCAAAGCCGTAGATCAGGCTGCCGCCGCCGGCCATAACGATGCCGTTTTGCGCGATGTCCGAAACGAGCTCTGGCGGCGTGCGCTCGAGCACCATGTGGATGGTCTCGAGAATGTCGCGCGCGGGCTCGGCAATGGCCTCGACGAGCTCGACCGAGCTGATCTTCACGGACTTCGGCAGGCCGGTCGTCAGGCAGCGGCCCTTGACCTCCTGAATGCCGACCTCGGCGCGCGGGACGAGGCACGCGATGCCGATCTTGAGCTCCTCGGCCGTGCGCTTGCCGATGAGGATGTTGTGCTTGCGGCGCACGTAGCGCACGATCGCCTCGTCAAAGGCGTCACCGGCGGTCTTGATCGACTCGCTCTCGACCACGCCGCCGAGAGACACGACCGCGACCTCCGTCGTGCCGCCGCCGATGTCGATGACCAGATGGCCGTCCGGCTTGGAGAGGTCGGCGCCCGCACCGGCCGCCGTCGCCACGGCGGACTCGACCAGATACACCTTGCGCGCGCCGGCCTCGATGACGGCGTCGATGACGTTGCGCTCCTCCACGCCGGTCACGCTGCTCGGCACGGTGACGAGCACGCGCGGCTTGAAGAGGCTGAACGACGTCACGCGCGAGAGCAGCTCCTTGAGCATGAGCGCCGTCATGTCATAGTCCGAGATGACGCCCGCGCTGATCGGATGGATGGCCACGATGTTCGCCGGTGTGCGGCCGAGCATCTTCTGCGCGTCCTGACCGACCTTGAGCATGCGGCCGGTGTACTTGTCGACCGCCACGATGGACGGCTCGCGCAGCATGATGCCCTTGCCGCGCACAAACACGCGGATGTTGGTCGTGCCGAGGTCAATGGCAATGTCCCGTTCAAAAATCATCATAAAGCAAAACTCCCGTATCATCCGCGTTGCGGATGTTATAGTTGATCGTAGCCGTCCGGCGGCTGTTTTAGTCAGCGGAGCGCGCGACCGTGGCGCACACCACCTGCTCCGCGCCCGCCTTGCCGAGCACCCGCGCGCACTCGGAGAGCGTCGCGCCGGTCGTGACGATGTCGTCCATGAGCAGGATGCGCTTTCCGGTCACGTCCGCACCCGTTTTCATGCGGTACGCACCGGCGATGTTCGCGCGGCGTTTGGCAGCGTCGCCCGTGCCGGACTGCGGCTGCGTGTTGCGCTGCTTATGCAGCGTCGGCGTGAGCGGAAGCCCGAGCTCCTTCGCCGTCGAGCGTGCCAGCAGACGCGCCTGATCATACCCGCGCTCGCGCAGGCGCTTGCGGCTCAGCGGCACCCACGTGACGAGGTCATACTCCCCCGCCAGCTCCGTGCGCACCGTGTCGGCGACGAGGCGGCCGTAGACCTTGGCATACCCGGTCGCGCCGCCGAATTTGTAGCGCAGGAGCGACGCACGCACATCGCCCTCATAATTGAGCGGCGAGACGCACGCGCGGACGAACGAAAAGCGCTGCCGTCCGCCGTTTTGCGCAAACGGCAGGCCGGTCCTGCAGTGTGCGCAGAGGCCGTCGCCGCTCGTCTCGAGAAAATCATGGCAGAACGCGCACCGCGGCGGATAGAGCAGGTCAAGCAGGAATGTGACCACCTTCATACCGCACTGCACTCCCCGCAGAGCCGGGCGCGCAGGCCGCTGTAGCGGCGTGTCTGCGTCTGGTTGTCGATCATGTGATAGGCCGCACTCTCGTCCCCGACGATGATGAGCAGGGACTTGGCGCGCGTGATGGCCGTGTAGAGTACGCTGCGTGTGAGCAGCATGGGACCGGCCTTGCCGATGCAGAGCACGACCGCGCGGTACTCACTGCCCTGCGATTTGTGCACCGTCATGACCCATGCGTGCTCGAGCTCGTTGAGCATCTCGAAGCCGTAGGTCGCGGTCTTGCCGTCGTAGCACACTGCGAGCGTCTCCGTCTGCGGATCGATGGCCGTGATCTGACCGACATCGCCGTTATAGACACCCGTTCCGGCCGTCGTACCGTCCGGGTTTTTGAGCACGATGTCATAGTCATTGCGGATCTGCATGACGCGGTCACCCTCGCGAAAGACGGTCTCGCCGAAGCGCCGCTCCTTCTTCTCGGGCGACGGCGGGTTGAGCGCCGCCTGCAGACGCACATTCAGTGCCGCCATGCCGGTGTCATACTTGCGTGTCGGCGTGAGTACCTGAATGTCGGACGGCGGGATCTTCATATTGTTTGGCAGCCGCGTCCGGCACAGCTCGACGACCGTGTCGGCGGCCTTCTGCGCGTCCACGCGCCGGAGGAAGAAGAAATCTCCGCTGTTTTGCGCAAGTCTCGGATGCTCGCCGCGGTTGATCGCGTGCGCGTAGGAGACGATGCTGCTGCCGGCGGCCTGGCGGAAGATCTCCGTCAGGCGCACGGTCGGCACGACACCGCTGCGGATGATATCCGAAAAGACGTTGCCCGGTCCGACAGACGGAAGCTGGTCAGCGTCTCCCACGAGGATGAGCCGGCACTCCGGGCGCATGGCGCGCAGCAGCGCGCACATGAGCGAGATGTCCACCATGGAGCATTCGTCAAGAATGACGGCATCGCACTCGAGCGGGTCATCCTCATCGCGCCGGAAGGTGATGTCCTGATGGTCATCGCTCATACCGGCCTCGAGCAGACGGTGGATCGTCTGCGCGCTCTGCCCGGTCAGCTCGCTCATGCGCTTGGCGGCGCGCCCGGTCGGGGCGGCGAGCTGCGTGTCGAGCCTGAGCGCGTCAAAGAGCGCGAGAATCGCGCGGATGGAAGTCGTCTTGCCGGTGCCGGGCCCGCCGGTGATGGCAATGACCTGATGCTGACAGGCGAGGCGCAGCGTCTCCTTTTGCTGGTCGGCAAAGGTCAGACCGAGCTGCGCTTCAATGCGCGCGGCGATCTGCTCCGTGTCCGGCATGCGGCGGTACTCCGTCTGTGTCATGGCAAGCAGGCGCTCGGCCGTGTAGGCCTCCGCCTCATGCAGGCGCGCAAGATAGCATCCGTCACACCCGGCGACCCGCTCGCGCACGAGCGCGCCGCTCTGCACGAGCGCATCCACGCTCTCGGCGACCAGCTCGTCCGGCACGCCGCTGAGCTGTGACGTGGCCGCAAGCAGGTTGCGGTAGGAGATAAAGCAGTGCCCGCGCACGGCGTTGTAGGCAAGCTCATACAGCGTCGCCGCGGCGACACGCTCCGCACTCTGATCGTCAAAGCCGTGGCCGAGCGCCAGTGCGTCCGCCTCCTGAAACGAGGCGCCGATGGCATCCGAAACGAGTATGTAGGGGTTGTCCTGCACGAGCTGGAGCGCATCGTCCCCGTAATACTGGTACATCCGCAGGGCAATGACCGGACGGATGTTCGCCGATGCCAGAAACTCGATCAGGCGGCGCATACCGGCCTGACGGCGGAAATTCGCCGACATAGCCTTCGCCTTGGAGACGCTGATGCCCTTGATCGTGCAGAGCTTTTCCGGCTCGTACTCGAGCACGTTGAGCGTGTCGGCACCGAAGCGCGACACCATCAGCGATGCCGTCGCCGGGCCGATACCGCGCACGGCGCGTCCGGCAAGATAGGCATAGATCGCGTCCGCAGTCTCCGGCATGGTGCGCTCGGCAAAGTCGGCCTTGAACTGCTGGCCGTGTGCCGGGTGCGTCATCCAGCTGCCGCTGACGATCATGGACTCTCCCGGCACGGCATACGGAATACAACCGACGACCATGGTCTGGCTGCCGTCGTCCACGTCGAGCTTGAGCACGGTGTAGCCGTTTTCCTCGTTTTGATAAATGACCGCCGCAACGGTCCCACATAATTCTATTGGGTTGCTGTTTGCATCCATTGGCAAATTTCCTCTGTATTGCACAGTTTCAGATCTTCGCGCTGCCGCGCCGCGCGCTCGCAGAGCGCGCGCGCAGCGTCGGTCAGGCCGCAGTCGACAAGCAGAACATCCGCCATGAGCGTTCCGCTCTCGCGCAGCCAGCGAATGCCGCGCAGAAGCTGCTCGAGCTCCGGTGCGTCCCCGCGCGCCCGTATGATGAGCGTGAGCCGTGCGTCCCGGCTCGAGCGCACCGGTGTGAGCAGCGCGCAGCCGAGCATCCGCAGCAGCCACGCAAAGCCCAGGATCAGCAGCGCGCACAAGGTGATCTGAATGAACATCTTCACTGCCCCCTCTCCTTTCAGCCTATGAGAAAGGGGGCTTGACCGTTAACCTTCGAGTTCTTTTTTCAGGAATTGACCGGTGTAGCTCTCGGCGCAGCGCGCGCAATCTTCCGGCGTGCCGGTAAAGACGATGCTGCCGCCCGCGTCGCCGCCCTCCGGACCGAGATCGATGATATGATCGGCCACCTTGATGACGTGCAGGTTGTGCTCAATGACGAGCACCGTGTTGCCCGCGTCGGTCAGACGATTGAGAATATCGATCAGGCGCGCGACGTCCGCCACGTGCAGACCGGTCGTCGGCTCATCGAGCACGTAGATCGTCCGGCCGGTACTGCGCTTGGACAGCTCCGTCGCGAGCTTGATGCGCTGCGCCTCGCCGCCGGAGAGCGTTGTGGACGGCTGACCGAGCCTGACATAGCCGAGGCCGACATCCATGAGCGTCTGCAGCCGGTCGCGGATCTTCGGCTGGTTCTGAAAAAATGCGAGCGCCTCTTCGACGGTCATGTCCAGAACCTCGGCAATGTTCTTGCCCTTATAGTGCACCTCGAGCGTCTCGCGGTTATAGCGCTTGCCCTTGCAGACCTCGCACGGGACGTAAACATCCGGCAGGAAGTTCATCTCGATCTTCAGCAGGCCGTCGCCGGAGCAGGCCTCGCAGCGGCCGCCGCGAATGTTGAACGAGAAACGCCCGGCGCTGTAGCCGCGCAGCTTCGCGTCCTGCGTAGAGGCGAAAAGGCTGCGGATATCGTCAAACAGGCCGGTATATGTCGCCGGATTGGAGCGCGGCGTGCGGCCGATGGGACTCTGGTCGATGTTGATGATCTTGTCCAGATACTCCACACCATCAATGCCGTCGCATTTCCCGGGACGGAGCTTCGCATGGTTGAGCCTGCCCGCAAGCGTTTTATACAGTACCTCGTTGACGAGCGAGGACTTGCCGCTGCCGGACACGCCGGTCACGCACGTCATGACGCCGAGCGGGATCTGCACATCCACGTGCTTGAGGTTGTGCTCGCTCGCGCCGCGGATCACGAGCGCGTGGCCGTTTCCGGTGCGGCGCTGCGCAGGCACGGGGATCTTCTTTTTGCCGGACAGATACTGCCCTGTGATGGAGCGCTCGCAGCGCGCGACCTCCTCCGGCGTACCGGCGCAGACCACTTCCCCGCCGTGCACGCCCGCACCCGGGCCGATATCGATGAGATAGTCTGCCGCACGCATGGTGTCCTCGTCGTGCTCGACGACGATGAGCGTGTTGCCGAGGTCACGCAGCTCGCGCAGCGTGGCCAGCAGCTTTTCATTGTCGCGCTGGTGCAGACCGATGGACGGCTCATCCAGAATATACAGCACGCCCATGAGCGACGAGCCGATCTGCGTTGCAAGCCGGATGCGCTGGCTCTCGCCGCCGGAGAGCGTTGCCGCCGAGCGCGCGAGCGTCAGGTACTGCAAGCCGACGCTCTGCAGAAAATGCAGCCGCGAGCGCACCTCGCGTAAAATACTGTCGGCGATCTGTGCATCCTTCTCGCTGAGCGTGAGCCGGTCGAGAAACGCCAGCTCCTCCGTGATTGGCAGCGCAGTGAATTCCGAGATGTTCAGCCCGCCGACCGTGACGGCCAGCACCTCCGGCCGCAGACGCGCGCCGTGACAGTCCGGGCAGGCCGTCTCCGCCATGCAGTCCTCGAGCGATGCACGCATGGCATCGCTCTGCGTCTCCTGATAGCGGCGCTCAAGGTTGCAGACGATGCCCTCAAACGGGCGGCGCAGCACGCCGGCACCGCGGTTGGTATCATAATGCAGAGTGAGCTCTTCATCCCCCGTGCCGTAGAGCAAGATTTCGCGCACGTGCTCCGGCAGGTCGCCGATGGGCGTTGCAAGGTCAAAGTGATATTTTTCCGCCAGCGCGTTGTAATACATCCGGCTGATGCTCTCATCCTTGACGCCGTTCCAGCCGCTCGCGGTAATGCCGCCGTCGAGGATAGACTTCGACGGGTCCGGAATGATGAGCGCCGGGTCGATGCGCAGCCGCGTGCCGAGGCCGCCGCAGGTCGGGCACGCGCCGTAGGGGCTGTTGAACGAGAACATGCGCGGCGTGAGCTCCTCGATCGAGATGCCGCAGTCGTCGCAGGCGTAGTTCTGCGAGAAGAGGATCTCGTGCTTTTCCTCCGGGATGTCCGCCAGTACAAGGCCGCCGGAGAGCGCCGACGCGATCTCGACGGCGTCGGTCAGGCGGCGGTTCTGGTCGGGGCGGATGACGACGCGGTCGACCACGATCTCAATGTTGTGCTTGCGGTTTTTATCAAGCGTAATCGTCTCCGTGAGGTCATAGATGCTGCCGTCCACGCGCACGCGCACATACCCGCCGCGGCGGGCATCGTCGAACACCTTCTGGTGCTCGCCCTTTCTGGCGCGAACGACCGGCGCCAAGATCTGCACGCGCGTCGCCTGCGGCAGCGCCGCGATCTGATCGACGATCTGGTCGACCGTCTGGCGGCGGATCTCCTTGCCGCACTTCGGGCAGTGCGGCGTGCCGCAGCGCGCCCACAAAAGGCGCAGATAATCATAAATTTCCGTGACCGTGCCGACCGTCGAGCGGGGATTCCGGCTGGTGGTCTTCTGGTCGATGGAGATGGCGGGAGAAAGGCCGTCGATGGAGTCAACATCCGGCTTGTCCATCTGGCCGAGGAACATCCGCGCGTAGCTCGACAGCGACTCGACATACCGCCGCTGGCCCTCGGCAAAAATCGTGTCAAAGGCCAGAGACGACTTGCCGGAACCGGACAGACCGGTCAGGACGACCAGCTTGTCGCGCGGAATTTCAACGGAGATATTCTTCAGATTATTGACGCGCGCACCCTGCACGCGGATACAGTTTTCCATGGTTCGCTCCTGTGTAGAAAAATCGAATAATTCAGTCTGCTTATTATACCAGATTCGTTTGAAAACTACAACAGGATTTTCAAACAAAAGTTTTTAAATTTCAAAAAGCAGAGACTTGCGGCTTCTGATGGAACATGCTATAGTATAGAAAATTCAAGCAGCGGGGAGGCAAGCGTATGCGAAACCTGTTAAAGCTGGTGTTTCAGCGGGTCGTAGCGGTGTCGTTCGGCATTGCGCTGCAGATCATATTTCTGATCGTGATGGCGACGTATCTGCGGACCGACTTTTTCTGGATCCGGATCGCCATGAACGTGCTGAGCTGGGCAGTCGTTATTTATATCATCTCGTGCGGTGTCAATCCCAGCTATAAGATTGCGTGGATCGTGCTGATTCTGGCCTTCCCCGTGGCGGGACTGACGATCTATCTGCTCTTCGGCGGCAACAAAATTTCCAGCTACGAGCACCGGAAGATGCAGTCGATCGAGGCCGTCACCATGCAGCAGCTGCGGCAGGACGAAGCGCCCTTATGGGAGCTGGCCGCCGCTGAAACGCCCGCGTTCAACCACGCGCGCTATCTGCTCTCGGCCTCCGGCTACCCCATCTACGACGACGCGGACGCGGAGTATTTCCCGAGCGGCGAAAGCTGCTACGCTGCGATGCTGGAGGAGATCAAAAAGGCGGAGCGCTATATTTTCATTGAGTTTTTCATCATCGCCACCGGCAAGATGTGGGACCCCATGCTGGAGCTTCTGCGCCAAAAGGCGGCGGCAGGCGTCGACGTGCGCGTCGTATACGATGATTTCGGCTGCATCACGCGGCTTCCCATGGGCTACGCGAAAAAGCTGCGCGAGATGGGCATCCGCGCCCACGCGTTCAACCCCTATATCCCGATCCTTTCCGCCCGCCTCAATAACCGCGACCACCGCAAGCTTCTGATCATCGACGGCAAGGCCGCGTTTACCGGCGGCGTCAATCTGGCCGACGAATATATCAACGAATACAAGCGTTTCGGTCACTGGAAGGACTGCGGTATTCTCGTGCGCGGCAAGGCCGTGTGGTCAATGACGGTCATGTTTTTGTCCCTCTGGGGCTACGTTGACCGGTCGGAGGAGGATGTGAGCCGCTTCCGCGCAGACTATCCGGAAAAGCGGGGCGGCACAGGCTTTCTCCAGCCGTTTGCCGACAGTCCGCTCGACAACGAGGACGTCGGTGCGACGATTTTGCAGTCCGTCATTTCCTCTGCGCAGGAGCGGATGTGGATCATGACGCCGTATCTGATCCTGGACGATAAAATGACCACGGCGCTGTGCGTCGCGGCAAAAACAGGCGTCGACGTGCGCATCATCACGCCCGGCATCCCGGACAAATGGTATGTCCACGCGGTCACGCGCGCAAACTATGAGGAGCTGACGCGCGCAGGCGTGCGTATCTTCGAATATACGCCGGGCTTCATCCACTCCAAGGTCTATCTGGCCGACACGAAGCAGGCTGTTGTCGGCACGGTCAATCTGGATTTCCGCAGCCTGTATCTGCATTTTGAAGACGCCGTGTATCTCTATGACACTGCCGTGAGCGCGCAGGTGCAGACAGATTTTGAAGAAACGTTCCCGCAGTGCACGGAGATCACCGCCGAGCAGTGCCGCCATACGCACCTGACGCAGCGTGTGCTGCGGGCGCTGCTGCGGCTGCTCGCGCCGCTAATGTGAGCGGAAGCGGAAAGGAGACGCCCATGTCCATTCACGACGGCCACCGCGACCGGATGCGCAGGCAGCTCAAAACCAGCGGCATGGACTCCCTTTCGGACGTGCAGGTGCTGGAGGTGCTGCTGTATTACGCCGCGCCGCGCGGCGATACGAACCCGACAGCGCACGCGCTTTTAAGCCGCTTCGGGACGCTCGACAGCGTGTTTTCCGCGCCGGAATCCGAACTGAAAAAAGTAAACGGCGTCGGAGACGCCGCCGCGCAGCTGATCCGGCTCGTGCCGCAGGTGGCGCGGCGCTGCCTCATGAGCCGCAGCGCGCAGATCGAGATTCTGGACACCACGTCCAAATGCGGTCAATACCTGCTGCCGTACTTCCACGGCGAAAGCGAGGAGGTCGTGTATCTTCTCTGCCTCGACGCAAAGTGCAAGGCGCTCGACTGCGTGCTCATCCACCGTGGCGGCGTGAACGTCGCGTCCATCGCCGCGCGCAAGGTCGTCAAGGCTGCGCTGGACGCGAACGCGACCTCCGTCGTGCTTGCGCACAACCACCCCAGCGGCCTTGCGCTGCCCAGTCCCGAGGACCGGCAGACCACGCTGGTGTTAAAGGCGGCGCTGGAGGCAGTCGGCGTCGTGCTGGCCGACCATATCATTGTCGCGGACGACGATTTTGTCTCCCTGCGCGACGACGGCATTCTGGAGGACCCGTATGAACTTTAAGCTGCACTCCCAATTCAAGCCCACCGGCGACCAGCCGCAGGCCATCGAGAAGCTGACGCAGGGCCTCAACATGGGCCTGAGCGATCAGGTCCTGCTCGGCGTGACCGGCTCCGGCAAGACGTTCACCATGGCGAATATCATCGCCAACGTCAACCGGCCCACGCTGGTCCTCGCGCACAACAAGACGCTGGCTGCGCAGCTGTGCTCGGAATTCCGCGAGTTTTTCCCGGAAAACGCCGTGGAATACTTCATTTCCTACTACGACTATTACCAGCCTGAGGCGTATATCGCCCAGACGGACACCTACATTGAAAAGGATTCCGCCATCAACGATGAGATCGAGCGCCTGCGCCACAGCGCGACGAGCGCGCTGTCCGAGCGCCGGGACGTGATCGTCGTCTCGTCCGTGTCGTGTATCTACGGCCTGGGCGACCCGATCGACTATAAAAACATGGTTATTTCGCTCCGCCCCGGCATGGAATACGACCGGGACGAGCTTATGCGCAAGCTGACCGAGATCCGCTATGAGCGCAACGACCTCAACTTCGTCCGCAACGCCTACCGCGTGCGCGGCGATACGCTGGAGGTCTATCCCGCCTACTGGTCTGGCCGGGCCATCCGCATTGAGTTTTTCGGCGATGAAATTGACCGCATTTCCGAGGTCAACGCCGTCACCGGCGTACCGGAACGCATTCTGAACCACGTCGCCATCTACCCCGCGTCGCATTACGTCGCATCGAGAGAGAAACTGGCCCGCGCCATGAAGGACATCGAGGCCGAAATGTGGGAGCAGGTGCGCTTTTTCGAGGAGCACGACAAGCTGCTCGAGGCGCAGCGCATCCGCCAGCGGACGCAGTACGATCTGGAAATGCTGCAGGAGATCGGTTTCTGCTCCGGCATTGAAAATTATTCCCGCGTTATTGCCGGCCGCGCCCCCGGCACCCCGCCGACGACGCTGCTGGACTATTTCCCCGACGATTTCATCCTCTTCGTCGACGAGAGCCACGTCACGCTGCCGCAGG
>ENA-ORSS01001494-ORSS01001494.1-human-gut-metagenome-genome-assembly--contig:-NODE-1494-length-23825-cov-7.035044_pt1 | contig 23825 bp, 16 predicted proteins | sample MGYA00241899_ERZ509162 | MGnify/ENA primary metagenome ERZ509162 (study PRJEB26280, sample SAMEA2338641) | human gut metagenome | biome: human gut; feature: human-associated habitat; material: faeces... | reverse complement strand
GCAGCCGCCGCTTCATCTGCGTGGAGGTGGAACATCCCATTGACTGCAACACGCCGATAGATTATGAACAACTATACGCCCAACTGCTGCACGAGTTGGAGAACGGCGAACGCTGCTGGTTCAGCAAGGAAGAGGAAGCCGAAATCCAACAGGCCAACCGCCCGTTCTACCGCGTTACGCCTGCCGAAGAGTTGGTCAGCTCCTGCTTCCGCTTCGCCGAGCCGGGCGAGCAAGGTGCCCGCCTGATGTCTGCTGCCGAAATTTATACCACAGTGAAGAAGAAGAACCCTGCTGCGCTGAAGGACTGTTCGTGCACGTCGTTCGCCCGGCTGCTGGCGCAGTTAGGGCGCAGGGTGCATACGAAGTACGGAAATGGGTATTGGGTGAAAACAGTGGAAGCCTAAGCGTTGGAATGGCTCAATGCCCTGAATATATTGGAAAAAGAGAACAACTAATAAAACTCATTTTTTCCTTTTTCCATACAATTGGTTCATCAATATATTCTATATTTGTCCTTAAAGAGCATTGATCAACAAATTGATTATAAAACAAAAACTGATATGAAAAAGCAAACTGTCAGCCAATTCATCTTTCTGCTTACAGCAAGCATTTTTTTCTTCTCGTGCGGTAACAAGATGAACAAAAACACAGGTTCATTAGAGTTCGACAGCATTCAAGTAAACGAGACTGCCCACCTTTTCGGAGATACAGCCAAGCCCGCATGCAATCTGGTTATCAACTTTACATTTGCCAGCCAGTCGTCCGACCCTCGCCTAAAGGATAGCCTCAACACATATTTCCTATCTGTCTGCCTGGGCGACAAATACCTCGCCATGCAACCCGAGAAAGCCATCGAACAATATACCCAAAAATACATCAGCGATTACCGGTCCGATTTAGAGCCACTCTATCAGAAAGAGAACAATGATACTTCGTCTGATGTCGGAGCATGGTATTCCTATTATAAACACCTACAGAGCAACGTGCAATATTATGCCAAAAATCTGTTAGTATACCGTTTCCGTTACGAAGAATATACAGGAGGAGCACACGGTATATATATGACTTCCTTCCTCAATCTTGACCTCCGCACCATGCGTCCTATCCGTCTGGACGACCTCTTTGCCGAAGGATACGAAGAGTCTCTGACCGACCTGCTCTGGAACCAGCTAATGGCTATCCACAAAGTTACGTCGCGCGAAGAGCTCGAAGAAATGGGATATGCCAGCACAGGCGAGCTGACACCTACCGAGAATTTCTATCTGACCAAGGAAGGCATTACATTCTATTATAATGTATACGACATCGCTCCCTACGTAATGGGGGCCATCGAAATCAGCTTGCCATGGGAAATGATGCAGCACTTGCTGAGCGACAGCCTTCAAATTACAGAATCCGTCAGATAAGACAAGAACAACCAGAAATTAATCTGCAACGTTAAAGCAATCAAGAAGGCAATGGACATTATTTTAAAATATTTTCCCGACCTGACAGCCGAACAAAAGACACAGTTCGCTGCTCTTTACGACCTGTATACCGACTGGAACTCTAAAATAAATGTAATCTCCCGCAAAGATATTACAAATCTATATGAGCACCATGTACTCCACTCATTAGGAATAGCCCAGGTGATCCGTTTCCGCCCCGGCACCCGTATTATGGACTTAGGTACCGGAGGGGGATTCCCGGGTATTCCGCTGGCCATTCTTTTTCCCGAATCACATTTCCATCTGGTAGACAGCATCGGGAAGAAAGTACGTGTAGCCAGCGAAGTTGCCAACAGTATCGGATTAAAGAACACGACTTTCTGCCACGAACGTGCCGAAGAAGAGAAACAGAAGTTTGATTTCGTCGTGAGCCGTGCCGTCATGCCCCTTGCCGATCTGATAAAGATCATCCGCAAAAACATTGCTTCCGAGGGGCGAAATGCCTTGCCCAACGGGCTTATCTGCCTGAAAGGTGGCGAACTGGCAAACGAGACTTTGCCATTCAAGCAAAGAACCGCCATATGGGATCTGAAAGATTATTATAAAGAAGAATTTTTCGAAACCAAAAAAGTAGTCTATACGGCCCTATAAGCCTGACTGCATTTTCACTTGTAAATCCTCTAATCTATAAATCAGAAAATCATACAAAAAAAGATGAAAATTAAAAGATTTGAATTCAATATGTTCCCCGAGAACTGCTACGTGTTATGGGACGAAACGCGCGAAGCAGTTGTCATCGACCCCGGGTGCTTCTACGAAGAAGAGAAGCAGGCACTCAAAGGATTCATTACCAGCTTCCAGCTGAATATAAAACATCTGCTCAATACCCACCTGCACCTTGACCACATCTTTGGCAACCCTTTTATGCTGAAAGAATTTGGCTTGAAAGCCGAAGCCAATCAGGCCGATGAGTATTGGATAGATGAAGCTCCCAAGCAAAGCCGGATGTTTGGATTCCAGCTTCAGGAAGCTCCTGTCCCGTTAGGTAAATATCTGCACGACGGCGACATCATCACCTTCGGAAACACCCAGCTCGAAGCTATCCACGTACCCGGGCACTCACCCGGCAGTTTGGTATACTATTGTGCCGCCGAACATTGCATGTTCTCGGGCGACGTACTATTCCAAGGCAGTATCGGACGTGCCGATCTGACAGGAGGCAACTTCGATGAACTGATAGAGCACATCTGCAGCCGCCTGTTTGTGCTACCTAACGAAACAGTTGTTTATCCAGGACACGGCGCACCCACTACCATTGGTATCGAAAAAGCCGAAAATCCATTCTTCAGATAAACCATATTATCTTGCTTGACAAAAAAGGAACCGAATTAAAAAACATTTTTAATCAATATAGATATGAAAAACGACTTATTGATCAATCGCCACATTGGGATTACTCCCCAGGATGAAGAGACTATGCTACGCAAAATAGGCGTTAGCAGCCTTGATGAACTGATAGACAAGACCATTCCGTCCAATATTCGCTTAGACAAGCCTCTCGACTTGCCCGAACCTATGACTGAATATGAATTTGCAGGCCACATTGCCCAGCTGGCCTCGAAAAACAAACTTTATACTACATATATAGGTATGGGTTGGTATGGCACCATCACCCCGGCGGTTATCCAACGTAATGTTTTCGAAAATCCAGTATGGTATACATCCTATACTCCTTATCAGACTGAAGTTTCCCAAGGACGTCTGGAAGCCCTGATGAACTTCCAGACCGCAGTATGCGACCTGACCGGAATGCCGCTCGCCAACTGCTCCCTCCTCGACGAAGGAACTGCAGCAGCCGAAGCCGTCACCATGATGTACGCTCTCCGCTCGCGCGCACAACAGAAAGAAGGAGCGAATACCGTTTTTGTAGACGAAAGCATTTTCCCGCAGACCTTGGCCGTAATGACAACCCGCGCCATCCCGCAGGGCATTCGCCTTACTGTAGGACGTTATAATGAAATGGAACTGACTCCCGACATATTTGCCTGCGTAGTTCAATACCCCAATGCCAGCGGTAACGTTGAGGATTATCGCAGTTTCGTTGAAAAAGCCCATGCTGCCGGTTGCAAAGTAGCTGTAGCTGCCGACATCCTGAGTCTGGCCCTGCTCACTCCTCCGGGCGAATGGGGTGCTGATATTGTCTTCGGATCGACACAGCGCTTGGGTACTCCGATGTTCTACGGCGGACCGTCGGCTGCCTATTTTGCCACACGCGATGAATACAAACGCAACATGCCTGGACGTATCATCGGATGGTCGCGTGACAAATACGGTAAGCTGTGCTACCGCATGGCCCTACAGACACGCGAACAGCACATCAAGCGCGAGAAGGCTACATCCAATATATGTACTGCTCAAGCCCTGCTTGCCACCATGGCCGGATTCTATGCCGTATACCATGGTCAGGAAGGCATCCGCAACATAGCCGAACGCATCCATAGTATCACCGTATTCCTGGAGAAAGCGATCAGCAAACTGGGCTTCCGCCAACAGAATACACAATACTTTGATACCCTGCGTTTCGCCCTGCCCGACAATCTGTCGGCTCAGCAAATACGCACCATTGCCCTGAGCAAAGAAGTCAATCTGCGATACTTCGACAACGGCGACGTCGGATTCAGCATCGACGAAACCACCGACATTGCCGCAGTCAATGTCCTGCTCTCCATATTCACCATTGCTGCCGAGCAAGACTGGCACAAAATCACCAGCATCCCCGACAGCTGTATTCTGCAGGATAGCATCAAACGTAAAACGCCGTTCCTGACTCATGAAGTATTCAACCTGTACCACACGGAAACAGAGATGATGCGCTACATCAAGCGTCTGGACCGTAAAGACATATCGCTGGCACACTCCATGATTTCGCTTGGTTCGTGCACCATGAAACTGAATGCTGCCGCCGAAATGCTTCCGTTAAGCCGTCCGGAATTCATGAACATTCACCCGTTTGTCCCCGAAGACCAGGCAGAGGGCTACCATGAACTTATCAACAATTTGAGCGATGAACTGAAAGTCATCACCGGATTTGCCGGTGTCAGCCTGCAACCCAACTCCGGCGCAGCAGGCGAGTATACAGGATTGCGTGTCATCCGCGCCTATCTGGAAAGCATCGGTCAAGGCCACCGCAACAAGATTCTGATACCGGCCTCAGCCCATGGAACCAATCCCGCATCAGCCATTCAGGCAGGTTTCACCACCGTAACATGTGCCTGCGACGAACACGGCAATGTCGACATGGCAGACCTTCGTGCCAAAGCCGAAGAGAACCGCTCCGACCTTGCTGCCCTGATGATTACCTATCCTTCTACACACGGAATCTTCGAAACCGAGATTGTAGAAATCTGCAAGATCATCCACGATTGCGGTGCACAAGTCTATATGGACGGAGCCAACATGAACGCCCAAGTCGGCCTGACCAGCCCCGGTTTCATCGGTGCCGACGTCTGCCACCTGAACCTGCACAAGACCTTTGCTTCACCTCACGGTGGCGGTGGCCCAGGTGTAGGTCCTATCTGCGTAGCCAGCCACCTGGTTCCTTTCCTCCCCGGACATCACATGTTTGGCAATGCAGCCAACGAAGTTTCGTCTGCTCCGTACGGTAGTGCAGGTATTCTGCCTATCACTTATGGCTACATCCGCATGATGGGTGCCGAAGGCCTGACACGCGCCACCAAGATAGCCATACTTAATGCAAACTACCTGGCCGCTTGCCTGAACGATACTTACGGAATCGTATACCGTGGTGCTAACGGTTTTGTAGGTCACGAAATGATACTCGAATGCCGGAAGATTCACGAGGAAACAGGCATCAGCGAAAACGACATCGCCAAGCGTCTGATGGATTACGGCTATCACGCTCCTACCCTCTCATTCCCTGTTCATGGCACGTTGATGATCGAGCCAACCGAAAGCGAAAGCCTGGCCGAACTCGACAACTTTGTTCAAGTGATGCTATCCATCTGGAATGAAATTCAGGAAGTGAAAGACGGAACAGCAGACAAGACCGACAACGTACTGGTCAACGCTCCGCATCCCGAATACGAAGTAGTAGCAGACCAATGGGATCACTGCTACAGCCGTACCAAAGCTGCCTATCCGACAGAGAATGTACGCGAAAACAAATTCTGGATCAACGTAGCCCGCGTAGACAACACTCTGGGCGACCGCAAACTGCTTCCTACACGTTATGGAACATTCGAGTAAACCGAATCCGTTAACGGAAAAGAAGTAATATATAAAGAACTGGAACTGGTTATCAATGGCATCATTGATAGCCAGTTTTTTTATACCTGCCGGTTCTGTTTTATTCCCTCCCCAACGAAAAGCAAGCCAATTTTCCTCCCCCTCCTCCTGCTACCTTTGTAAAGTATTCCTTTCGGAACACAAAAAGAGTCAATCTGGTAAACTACATTCAGAGAGAAAAACATATTTTTGCAACCTGTTTATCGGCTTCTGTTTTATCACACACCACCTCTCAGAGAAGAGTATCACACTATACAAACAGTCCGAGCAATCATACAGCTTTTTATTATTAACGTAAGATATAGACATGAGGCATTCCCTACTTTACACCATTTCGGCATGTTTATTGCTAGCCGGTTGCGACATGATAGATTATCATCCTTACGATGTACGAATAAGCGGTGAAACAAATGTCAATGCACACAATATCGAAGAAATCGAGGCACGCTGCCTGGGCAAAGACACCCTACGGATCGTCACAATGAGTGACTCACAGCGATGGTACGACGAGACGGAGGATTTTGTCGAACATCTGAATCAGCGAAACGATATTGACTTTGTGATACATGGAGGCGACATGAGCGACTTCGGAGTCACCAACGAATTCCTGTGGCAACGCGACATTATGAATAAGCTGAACATACCCTACGTCACGCTGATTGGCAACCACGACTGTCTGGGAACTGGCGAAGAAGCCTACAGAGCCATTTTCGGTAATCCCAATTTCAGTTTCATTGCCGGACGTGTCAAGTTTGTCTGCCTGAATACCAATGCCCTCGAAAACGACTATTCGCAGCCCATCCCCGACTTCGAATTTCTAGAAAACGAAATTCACAACCGCAGGGATGAATTTGACAAGACTGTCATATCCATGCACGTACGCCCGTATGCCGACCAGTTCAACAACAATGTGGCACGGGTATTCGAACGGTATGTCATCGAGTTTCCAGGCATTCAGTTTTGTACTGCAGGCCACGAACATCATCTTTTTGAAGAAGAACTTTTCGAGGACGGAATCATGTATTATATGAGCGACTGCATGAAACACCGCAACTATTATATTTTCACCATAACACCTGAAGGCTATGAAAGAGAAGTGGTATATTATTAAAAAAGGCATTCCCTATTGCCTTGCTCTACTCCTGTCCGCATTCGCATTTCCGCTTCAGGCACAAATAGAGCAGGAAGACAGCATAAGAATCACCTATCGCGAACCCGCCGATTCTTCCACCATCCAGCAGGCAGAACTTCAGCACGATACCGTCTGGATAGTAAAACACGATACGATATGGGCACCACCGACCGACGAAGACATGCCACAGTATCAAAACAAATACGACCATCGCATCCGCCGCTACCGCAACCGCTGGGAAGCCCTGATACCTGTATACAGCAAAATTCAGTTTGCAGGCAATATAGGCCTCGTATCGGTGGGACCCGGTTGGGACTATGGACGTCACAATCAGTGGGAGACAGACATGCTTTTCGGCATTCTGCCTAAATATGAATCGAGGAAAGCCAAACTTACCTTCACTTTAAAACAAAATTATATCCCCTGGGACTTACGCATCAAAGAAAGTCCGTTCAGCATCAACCCGCTTACGTGCGGCATGTATGTGAATACCGTATTTGGTGATGATTTCTGGGTGAACGAGCCGGACCGTTATCCTAAAGGTTATTATGGCTTTTCGTCCAAAATACGCTTTCATGTTTTCTTAGGGCAACGAGTCACGTTCAACATCGACCAAAAACATCGGTTTATGGCTAAACAAATCAGCCTGTTCTACGAAATCAGCACATGCGACCTCTACGTGATAAGCGCATTTACCAACAAATATCTGAAACCCAAAGATTACCTGAGCCTTTCATTCGGCATAAAGATGCAGCTGATATAAACCGGATGTACGCCGCCGACTAGCCAAGAGATTTCTTATAACCCAAGCGCAAGGAGGCAAAAAGAGCAAGGCTCTGTAGCTCAAACGCTTGCAGTTTCCGTTCGTTTCCTACTTAGGAAACTGTCGTATCCTCCTTAGGGAACGGACGTTTCCTGCTTAGGGAACGGGCGTTTCCTCCTTGGGGAACGCGCGTACCCTCAAGAGGATACAAACGTAACCCCGTTACCGACACTGCCGGAAATCAGTAGTCAGAGAATAAAGAGCAAAGCCGCGCGTACCGCAATCGGGCAACTTCCGGCCCAGCGCCGAAAATATCCTCCGGACAAAGCTTGCGTTTCAGATTTAATTCGTACTTTTACCCTCTCTGTAAAGGCTCTCCAAGCATATGGCTCGCGAATCCCGAATAAACCTGAACTCAAGATAAAATCTGAAAATGATAAGTTACCCATCATTAACTAAATTCACCTCAATGGCGGCTCTCTTATTAAAGAAACAATAGCCTATAATTACCGACAGTTATTATTACAAAATTATTGAATACTTCTGTTTCTTATCTTCAATCATATATTTTTCCTATTACAACACATTTTTTTTGCAAAAATCATCGACCTTATAATAAATCTCTGTAACTTTAAACTCTGGGAATATAGTGATAATCGTTCAAATATTATAATTAAGCACTATATTCTTGACAACTTTATTACTAAAACATTAATTATCAACAAAATAAACCGTTTTATTGTAGAAACAATATAAATTCAATATATTTTATGACAACTTTTAAGTACATATTTGGTGGTATCATAATTGCTACAATCTATTTTTTCATCATTCGAAATATTCTTGAAAAGAATGATACATACAAAATTAGTCGTAAAAATATAGATAGGATTTTAAGTCTTACGCAACTTCATATAATGTTTATTATTATAGCAATTGGATTAACCGAATCTTTAAATCCATTTACAGAGAGTAATTTTGTTAATTCACTTCTTGATGATACCTTTTTAGGTTCAATTTATGACTTTATTTATGATGAAAGGCCTACACCTGATGCTTATGTCGTAGCTATTGTTGATAAAATCAAACAGAATCAAAATACATTTGTTTTTGTTGGTTTATTGTTTTCTGCTATAGAAAGTTGGAGCTTAATATCGAGAACAATAAATAGATGGATTGTCGAGGCTGTTAGCATAATAACTTCTTTATGTACTTTACTATATTTAAACTTATTAATCGATACTATTAAATTAATAATGCAAAAAAGTATGATGGAGAGTGTTGCTAATTATTTTAATGAAAGCTTTACAAGCGCATTATCTTGGACTAACACTATGTTACCCATTACTTTTATTTGTTTGATTATAAATCATATATTATATCATAAAGCTTTAAATAATTATTATGCTCCTGCCAATAAGAATAAGCCAAGTTGGCTTTTTATTAGTTCAATTTCTATATGCGTAATTGCTTTTTTGATTACCTTCTATAAATTTATGTTAGTCTCTAATTTTTCTTTTGAACAAACAGATGTTCAACAAAATAAAATTATTACAAAAACGGAAGGTGATAATGATATTATTATAGATAATAATAGCATAAAGACAGATTATAATGACATCAAAGAAATTATTGATAGATGGAATCATTTACATTGTTCTGATAATTATATAGAACGTACTTCTTTAGAATGTTTATATGCTCCTATTGTAAAATTCTATGGCCAAACTTTAGATGCCTATAAGTGTGTTAATTTATTTGCAGACATGTTAAAAGAGCACGAATTTTATTCCCAAAAAATAAAAAGTGATATTTCATATACTAAAATATCAGAAAATATTGTTAGATGTGATTTTATTAAAGAAATTGAGATAGATGGTGAATATAATAAATATGAATCTTATTTAGTTTTCGAAAGAAGTAATACAGGCTGGGTTATTAATGAGGAAAACGATAAAAAAATAGATGTTAATCTCCAAAAAGTGAAAAAAAAATCTACTAATATTATTAAAAATGGTAATGAATTAAATATTATCGAAGAAAGTCATGGTAATTTTAAAGTGCATGTTGAATGGCCTATAAAACTTAATGGTATAGAAGATATAAAATACGTACAAAAAGCTATTATTAATAATAGCTTTTTTGAAAAGTATTTTATATCTGATATTAATAAATGTATCTCATTATACCTAAAAGAGTCATTGGATGGTGAATCTTTAGGTGAGAGTGAAACTTCTGGAGAGATAAGTTTAAGATTTGTTGGTTGTAATGGAAAAATATGTTCATTCCTATACTATATATATCATGATTCAGGTTCTGGTACTGGAGCTGGTGTTATAAGCTCAACAAGACTGCTTATATATTCCGAATTTTTAAAGAGATGTCTGACTATTAATGACTTATTTAATGATGAAATAAAAGCATTAGATATTATTAATAGTCATATCTCTTTAAATGAATATATGTGTAAGGCAGATTTTCTACCTGATAATTTTTATTTTTCTGATAATAATATAGTTTTTGTTTTTCCTAAATATAGCATTGGGTATGGTTATCAAGGTGATGTTTCAATATCAGTTAGTATAGATGAATTCAGATCTATTTTATCAGATAAATTAAAGTTTTCTTTAAATGGTAATTGATTTAAAAAATATATATGAAAGTCTTAGCTTATTTATTTTGTATTATTTCATTCTTGTTATTTTCCTGTTCATCTAATAAACAAAAAAAGAAGAATGATGTTAGGACTGAGATTGATTCTTCACAGTCTCGTTCTTTTAATGAGATAATGGATGATAAGATAAGGAACGATAGAGAAACACAAACGATTATAAAAGGTATTGTTGATGCTTGTCGTTCTACAAAAAAAGATACAATAAGAGCCTTTTCTAATTTATTAAAGGAAGCTATTATTAATGCTAATGATCTAATAGATTTCTCGGAAGATGATGAATTTGCTGCTAATAAATTTATTCACAAAGTTAGATCTTCTTACTTTTTTTCTTCTGGTAATTCAAATTTAGGTAAGTCTCATGATGGAGTTCTATTTATTAAAGGCAGAGTTGATGATATAAAAGAATTGGTTCATGGTTGTAGAATAACTGTTTCTGATTCTAATACAAACTCTTTTGGTAAACTTATTTTTTATACATCTTTTATTGATGAAGGTTTATATAAAACTCAAAAGGGCGATATTTTATATTTTGCTGCGATTCCTTTATGTATTGATAATGGTAATATAATCTTTGATGTGGCTTTATCAAGTCTTGATTTTTATACTCTTACTTATCAGATATTTATGATTGTTGACGAAGTTAATAAACTTCTAAACAGTACAGAACATTCTGTTTTCTCTGATGATTTTAAGAAGGATTTAATAAGAAATGTGGCTCGTTTCTTCTATGTTGAATATAAGGACAGAGATTTTAATATAAATCCTGTTAATTGTTCATATATATGGTGTAAAAACTGGTTTGGCATTTAATTTTTGTAGAATTTCATAGCCAATCTCCCAATAGTATAAAAACAGGAGTGTGAATTTTCACGATTCTGTTCTTTTTTGCTTATTAATCGTAAACTATGATAACATATTTTCTATTAAGAGAACAACAATAAAAATACTAAATTCATAACAATCAATTATAATATAATTGAATAATTATCACTATATTTTCCAAGTTAGAAATTATAGATATTTATTATATAATCGATGAACTTTGTAAAGTATTTACCTTACAACAAAAAAAATATGATTGAAGACAAAAAACGAAGTATTCCATAGCTTAATAACAATACTCAGTAAGTTATTATATACCATTATTTCTTTGATAAGAGATCTGCCATTGAGGTGAACTCTGTCAATGACAGATAACTTGTTATTTTTTGATTTTATATTAAATTCACTTTAAACAAAGCTTACCAGAAATAAGGATGAACAGAAAATACGGAAAGATTCTCATAGTTGACGACAACCAGGGAGTACTCGCAGCATTGCAATTACTGCTAAAGCCCTACTTCGATACCATAAAAGTACTTTCTTCGCCTGTCACACTGCCCTCCGTCATCAACGAGGAAAAATGGCAAATAATCCTGCTCGACATGAATTTCACAGCAGGCATCAACACGGGCAATGAAGGGCTCTACTGGCTGCACGAAATTAAAAAGGCTGTCCCCAAGCTGCCCGTTGTGCTCTTCACTGCCTATGCCGATATCGACTTAGCCGTGCGGGGCATGAAAGAGGGAGCGGCCGACTTCATCGTCAAGCCCTGGGACAACCGCAAAGTAATCGAAACCCTGATACGCGCCATAGAAGACGGGCAACCGGCCAACAACACCGACCGGAAAAAACCGAAAACAGAAAAAGACAGCATGTATTGGGGAGAAAGTCCCGCCATGAAGCACTTGCAGCTGTTAGTACAAAAAGTCGCCGCAACCGATGCCAACATACTGATAACCGGCGAAAACGGTACCGGCAAAGAAATGCTGGCACGCGAAATACACCGACTGTCCCACCGCCACCAGCACGAAATGGTGTGCGTAGATATGGGGGCCATCACCGAGAGTCTGTTCGAAAGCGAGCTCTTCGGCCACATCAAAGGCGCTTACACCGACGCACATGCCGACCGTGCCGGCAAGTTTGAATCGGCCGACCAGAGTACCCTCTTTCTGGACGAAATAGGCAACCTGCCCTATCACCTGCAAGCCAAACTGCTGACAGCCATCCAGCGCCGCAGCATTGTCCGTGTAGGCAGCAACACCCCAGTTCCTGTCAACATCCGCCTAATTTGCGCCACCAACCGCAATCTTCAGGACATGGTACAAAGGAACGAATTCCGCGAAGACCTGTTGTACAGAATCAACACGATACATCTGGAAATCCCGCCGCTCAGGCAACGCCCCGAAGACATTGTTCCGCTGGCCGAAATGTTCATTACCCGCTTCTGCAAACGCTACGACAAGCCACTGGTCAGCCTCACCGAAAGTGCCCAAGCCAAGCTGAAGCAGCATCCCTGGTATGGCAACATCCGCGAACTGGAACACACCATCGAAAAGGCCGTCATCATCTGCGATGACACCTGCTTGCCTGCCGAACTGTTCCAACTGACCTCCCATCAGGAGAAAAGTCCGGAAATGCCAGCCTCGACCTTGGAAGAAATGGAGTTCAAGATGATTCGCAAAGCACTGGACAGCTGCAACGGCAACCTGTCTGCCGTAGCCGCCCAACTGGGAATCAGCCGCCAGACCCTATACAATAAAATGAAGAAGTTCGGACTCTAACAAACTGTTACGCGAATGAAGGAAAAAGATCCAAGACAATACTATCCGTTCCGGGTGGGCGTCAGTCTGCTGGTGACTTTCATGGCAGGTTTCTTCTGGGCAACGCTCCTGTGGCATCCCCTGCCCCTCCCAAGATTCCTCAATCCTACTTTTTGGGCCCTTGTGTTCACCGCCCTCTTGCCCGTCGCCCTATACTGGCAACACCGGCTTTACCGCCGCCACATACGCAACGTACTCTTTCTGCTCGATGCCATTGAAAACAATGACAACTCCATCCACTTCAACGAGGACGACCACAACCGGGAAAACCGGATAGTCAACCGGGCATTGAACAAAGTGGCATGCATCCTGCACAACGTCAAGAAAGAAACCATCCAAAAGGAGAAATACTACGAGCTGATTCTGGGCTGTGTCAACACTGGCATCGTAGTGCTGAACGAAAACGGAGCTGTCTATCAAAAGAACGATGAAGCCCTACGGCTGCTGGGCATCAATGTGTTCACCCACGTCAAGCAGCTTAGCCGCGTGGACTCCCGACTGACGGACACCATCAGCCAATGCCGCCCGGGCGACAAACTGCAGATTGCTTTCAGCAACGAGCGCGGCACGGTCAACCTGTCCGTACGCGTCAGCGGTATAGTGGTTCGCGACGAGTCTCTGCGCATTCTTGCCCTGAACGACATCAACAACGAACTGGACGAAAAAGAAATCGATTCGTGGATCAGGCTCACCCGTGTCCTGACACACGAAATCATGAATGCAATGACTCCCATCACCTCGCTCAGCGATACGTTGCTGCACCTTGTCGCCCAACCGGGCAAAGCGGACGAAGCCTCAACCCCAACGGTAGAAGAAGAAATACGCAACGGACTGCAAACCATCAGCAGTACCGGCAAGGGATTGCTCGCATTTGTCGAAACCTACCGGAAGTTCACCCGAATCCCGACGCCGGAGCCATCTCTGTTCTACGCCAAAGGATTCATTACACGAATGATCGAGTTGGCCCGGCACCAGCATCCCGACGCACACATCACATTCCAGACCGATGTCGCCCCCGAGGACCTCATCATCTATGCCGACGAGAACCTGATAGCGCAAGTCGTCATCAACATTCTGAAAAATGCCATACAGGCCATCGAGTCATCTCCCAACAAGGAAGCCGACACGGGTTGCATACGCATACGCGCCTATTGCAACGAATCCGAAGCCATATTCATAGAGATTTCGAACAACGGGCCACAGATTCCTCAGGAGATTGCCGAACACATCTTCATCCCCTTCTTCACGACCAAAGAGGGCGGAAGCGGCATCGGCTTAAGCATATCCAGACAAATCATGCGCCTGTCGGGTGGCAGCATTTCCCTTTTGCCCGGAAAAAAAACCACCTTTGTTTTAAAATTCAACTAAAGTTTGCTATCTTTGTATTCTCCTAACAATTTATTATTCAACAACATGATTTTTACAGCAGAAAACATCCTTCTTATCGGTTCTATTTTACTTTTTGTCAGTATCGTTGTCGGAAAGACCGGCTACCGTTTCGGAGTACCAGCCTTGTTGCTCTTCCTCATGGTGGGCATGGCCTTTGGCAGCGACGGACTGGGATTGCAGTTCCACAATGCACAGGAGGCACAGTTCATCGGTATGGTTGCTCTGAGCGTCATCCTGTTTTCGGGCGGTATGGATACCAAGATAAGCGAGATTCGCCCCATCCTGTGGCCGGGTATCGTATTGTCTACAGCGGGCGTACTGCTTACAGCCCTGTTCACCGGACTCTTCATCTGGTGGCTTTCGGGCATGAGCTGGACCAACATTCACTTCCCGCTTATCACCAGCCTGCTGCTGGCCGCTACCATGTCTTCTACCGATTCGGCCTCCGTATTCGCCATACTGCGTTCGCAGAAGATAAACCTGAGACACAATCTGCGCCCCATGCTCGAACTGGAAAGCGGAAGTAACGACCCGATGGCCTACATGCTCACCATCGTGCTGATACAGTTCATACAGTCGTCGGGGATGGAAACCGCACACATACTGGGCTCGTTCATCGTGCAGTTCATCGTCGGAGCCGGAGCCGGTTATCTGCTGGGAAAGCTGGCCATCCTCATGCTGAACAGAATCAACATCGATAACCAAGCGCTCTATCCGATTCTGCTGCTGGCATTCGTATTCTTCACCTTCTCCCTCACCGACCTGCTGAAGGGAAACGGCTATCTGGCTGTCTACATAGCCGGCATGATGGTGGGTAACGCCAAGATAATGTATAGGAAAGAAATATATACCTTTATGGACGGACTGACATGGCTGTTCCAGATCATCATGTTCCTGTGCCTGGGACTTCTGGTCAATCCGCACGAAATGCTCGAAGTAGCCTGCGTGGCCTTGCTCATCGGTGTATTCATGATTCTGATAGGCCGTCCGCTCAGCGTCTTCCTTTGCCTGCTGCCTTTCGGCAAAAAAATAACGCTCAAATCGCGCCTGTTCATCTCATGGGTCGGACTGCGCGGAGCTGTTCCCATTATTTTTGCCACCTATCCCGTAGTAGCCAATGTGCCGGGCTCTGATGCCATCTTCAACATTGTCTTCTTCATCACCATCGTCTCGCTCATCATTCAGGGAACTACCGTATCGCGGGCTGCCCGATTGCTGGGCCTCTCCATCCCGATGCCCAAAACAGGCAACGACTTCGGTGTGGAACTGCCCGATGAGATAGACTCCGACCTGAAAGATATGACCGTCACTCCGGAAATACTGGCACAGGGCGACACCCTGAAAGACATGAACCTGCCTCAGGGAACACTGGTGATGATTGTAAAAAGAGGCGACGAATACCTCATTCCCAATGGAAGCCTGAAGCTGCATGTAGGCGATAAACTACTGCTCATTTCGGAGAAAAGTAAAAACTAAAAAACATGAACTGCTTGTTTCGCATTGGTATAAGCCCTATATTTGCACGGTTTTAACTAAAGTGTGCCGATTTAACAAATGGAACAGAAACAGCAGTTCATTGACTACATTGAGCAAAGCATCATACAAAACTGGGACAGAAATGCCCTGACAGATTATAAAGGCGCCACATTGCAATACAAAGATGTTGCCCGGAAAATAGCCAAATTCCACATCGTATTGGAAAGTGCCAACATTAAGCCCGGCGATAAGATTGCCGTTTGCGGACGCAACAGCGCACATTGGGCTGTGACTTTTCTTGCAACCCTGACCTATGGTGCAGTCATTGTCCCCATACTTCACGAATTCAAGGCTGACAACATACACAACATTGTCAACCACTCCGAAGCCAAGCTGCTGTTTGTCGGCGACCAGATATGGGAAAACCTGAACGAAGATGCCATGCCGCTACTGCTGGGCATTGTGCTGATGCCGGACTTCAACCCGGTAGTCTGCCGCGACGAACGGCTGATGGAAGCATTCGAGCATCGCAATGCCATCTACGGGCAACGCTACCCCAAGAATTTCCGTCCGGAACATATCTGCTACCGCAAAGAGGCTTCACCCGAAGAACTGGCGGTCATCAACTATACATCAGGCACAACAGGCTATTCGAAAGGAGTCATGCTGCCCTATCGCAGCCTGTGGTCCAACATAGCCTATTGCCACGAAATGCTGCCCGTTCGCCCGGGCGACCACATCGTATCCATGCTTCCGTTGGGACATGTATTCGGTATGGTATATGATTTCCTGTACGGATTCTCAGCCGGCGCCCATCTGTACTTTCTTACCCGTATGCCGTCGCCCAAGATTATCGCACAGTCTTTCGCAGAAATCAGGCCACGGGTCATCTCCTGTGTACCGCTCATTGTCGAGAAAATCATTAAGAAAGATATTCTGCCTCGTGTCGACAACCGTATTGGAAAACTGCTGCTGCGGATGCCCATCATCAACGACCACATCAAGGCCGATGCCCGCAAGAAAGCAATGGAAATATTCGGTGGCAACTTTGACGAAATCATCATCGGAGGAGCACCGTTCAATGCCGATGTCGAACGCTTCCTGAAATCCATCGGCTTCCCCTACACCATTGCCTATGGTATGACAGAATGCGGTCCTATCATCTGTTCGAGCCGTTGGGAAACCCTGAAACTGGCCTCCTGCGGCAAAGCAACTTCACGAATGGAAGTCAAGATTGACTCCAGCGACCCGCAACATGTAGCAGGCGAAATCGTCTGCCGCGGAGCCAACCTGATGCTGGGTTACTATAAAAATCCGGAAGCCACAGCGCAAATCATCGACGCGAACGGCTGGTTGCACACCGGTGACCTGGGCACCATGGACAAAGACGGTTACGTCACCGTCAGAGGACGCAGCAAGAACATGTTGCTTACAGCCAGCGGACAGAACATCTATCCGGAGGAAATAGAAAGCAAACTGAACAACATGCCTTATGTATCCGAGTCGCTGGTTGTCCTGCAGAAAGACAAACTTGTAGCACTTATCTATCCCGACTTCGACGACGCTTTCGCGCATGGCCTGCAACAGAAAGACATCGAAGGCATCATGGAAAACAACCGGATAGAACTGAACCAGCAACTGCCTGCTTATTGCCAGATAACGAAAGTCAAGATTCACTTTGAAGAGTTTGAGAAAACTGCGAAGAAAAGCATCAAGCGTTTCATGTATCAGGAAGCAAAAGGATAATCACTCCTTTCCTCCTATATCAGTACATGCTGCAAAGCTTTTCTGGTAATCCGACATATATAAAAACTGCACCGGACTGTAGACATTCGATTCTATGAGTCCGGTGCAGTTTTTCTTTTCAGCTCTGTTCGGGTCAGCCGTTTTTCAGCACATCGTCTTTATCGGGTGCATCCGGTTCGGGAGTAGCATCCGGCTGAAAAGGATTGAAATAGTAAATGCCCAACCGATCAAGCAGTTTCAGGAATTTGGGCAGCTTCTGCATAAACAGGCTGCAGTCTTTCTTTTTTGCCGGTGTCCATGCCGACTCGGCAACAGCAGCCAGACGGGGAAAAGTCATAAAGTCAAGTCTCTTCTCATCGGCCACACGCTCGGTCCACATACTGAACTGAAGACCCATCAGCTGATCTTCATAGCCTTGTGCCAAATGTATGATCGGTTCCGGAAAACGGCAAATATCCTCTATCGGATTATAGCCATCCCAGAAACGTCCTACCGTATGTTGACCGTACTGCACAAAGTCACCATACAACGGTCGGCGCGGGGTCATAATGACTTTGTACCCGTTTTCCAGGGCCTTTACAAGCTGATGTTTTCTGTCGTGACGCCACCACATGACTACAGCTTTCTCGGGCGACACGCCTGCATCTACAATCTCATCCCAGCCAATCATGGTCTTTCCTTTCGAAGCCACCATGTCGGCTATCCGACGGATAAAATAATGCTCAAGTCCTACCTCATTGCCCAGATTCTTGTCCTTGATGAACTGCTGAATCTCCGGATCGGTATACCAGCTCTGGTTTCCGAAATGCACTTCGTCGCCACCTACATGGATATAGGGCGACGGAAAAAGGGAAATAATCTCGTCGAAAATATGACTGATAAACTCAAAGGTTTCTTCCTTGCAGGGATGAAAAGTGAAACCTTCCCACTTTCCCTCACCTCCACCGGACACTTCGGGATAGGAACGGCAAACGGCTGTAGCATGTCCGGGCATATCAAATTCAGGAAGAATCATGATATGACGCTCGGCAGCATAAGACACTATTTCGCGTATATCGTCCTGGGTATAGAATTGAGCCGGTGCCTTCGGGTCGTGCCAGTTTCCTACAGCGCCTTCGGAGGTAAGCTTCGGATACTTTTTGATTTCGATTCTCCAGCCCGGTTCGTCAGTCAGATGCCAGTGAAAAACATTCAACTTCAGCGAAGCCATCATGTCAAGATACTGCTTGACCTTCTCCTTACCAAAGAAATGACGGCTTTCGTCGAGCATAAAGCCTCTCCAGGAATACCGCGGAGCATCTTCAATCCTGCAACATCTGATTTTTCCTCCAGCCGTCTCAGCCAACTGCAGGAATGTCTCTTTAGCATAAAACAGTCCTGCTGCCGACGAAGCTTTCAAAACAACCTTAGCAGGAGTTACCTCCATCATATAGCCTTCATCAGGCAAACCGGCAAGTTCATTCAGTTCCAGAAATACCTCTCCCGATGCCCGGGTATCTGCGGATACCTCTTTCAGTTCCTCGCCCAACTTCCCGGCCAGCAACGCTGCATATCCTCCGTTACTGCCAATCTGAAGATTCCTACCAACCATGAAATAGCCTTCCGCTTTCCGGACCTCTACCGGCGTCGGGAATAAAGAAACCTGAGACACCATCGGCAAGCTGAACAGACATGTCATTGCCACAATAACGATTCTTCTTTCTAAATTTCTGATCTTCATGTCACATTGATTTTTCTAAATGTTGTTTTCCACATAGCAAGGGTTCACTCCTGCCGCGCCCGAAGAGTCAGCAAACACGGATAAACGATACTGAACAACGGCTTAACAGGCATGACAAAAATACAGATAAAATCTAAAAGAATAACCTAACCGAACAACTGTTTCCAGACAATGGACGTTAGTGTCATAACTATGGACTTTAGCAGCATAACTATAGACTTTAGCGACGTAACTATGGACTTTAGGAACCCTAACTACGGACAAAAAAAATCCCTCCTGCAACCCGTAAAAAAACAGGCTGCAGGAGGGGAAAAATAATATCAGAGTTCTATCAGATGCCTAAAGAAGCACGAACAGCCTCAACTTTCTTCTCAGCCTCGGCATTAGCACTTGCATAACATTTCGGACATCCCATTTCGCCTTTTACTTCAATATAGAACTTAATCTTAGGTTCTGTTCCCGACGGACGAACAGAAATCTTCGTTCCGTCTTCGGTAAAGTACTGAAGAACATTAGAAGATTCAGGCATATTCAGATCGGTCACCTGACCAGCTGCATCAGTCATCTTCAATGTCTTGTAGTCCTTTATCACGCAGACTTTCGATCCACCGATTTCCTTAGGAGGATTAGCACGGAAGTTGTCCATCATGGCCTTGATCTCTTCGGCGCCGCTCTTACCGGGTTTTACCACATTTACTGTAGTTTCCTTCGAGAAACCGTATTCTACATAAATACCCATCAAGATATCGTACAGTGTCTTACCCTGATCCTTAGCCCAAGCACAGATTTCGGCCAGCAAAGAGCAAGCAGAAACTGCATCTTTATCACGCACGAAGTCTTCGGCCAGGAAACCGTAGCTTTCTTCACCACCGCCAATGTATTGTTGCTTGCCTTCACGCAAACGGATTTCACGGGCAATCCACTTGAATCCGGTGTAGCAGTCGAGCATCTCAACCTTGTTCTTATCAGCCACAGCCTTAATAAGCTCGGTAGTTACAATTGTCTTCACGATGAAGTCGCCCGGCTGCATCTTACCAGTAGCCAAACGGTTCTTAATAATATAATAAAGGAATAACAGACAAGTCTGGTTACCGTTAATCAGTACCCATTCGCCCTTGTCGTCCTTACATGCCATACCTACACGGTCGGCATCCGGGTCGCTCGCCATTACAATGTCAGCATTAATTTCCTTTGCCAACTTGATAGCCAACGTCAGAGCTTCTGCATTTTCCGGATTGGGCGAAACGACTGTCGGGAAGTTACCGTCCTTCACCATCTGAGACTCTACACAATGGATATTCTCAAATCCCCACAACTTCAGCGAAGCCGGAATCAAGGCACGGCCTGCACCATGCAGAGGAGTATAAACAATGCTTAAATCTTTCTGACGTTTGATAACTTCGGGATCGATAGAGATTGAATGTACCTTATCCAGATAAGCCTTATCAACATCTTCACCGATAATCTGAATCAGATCTTTGTTTCCATTAAATTTGATATCGGCTACAGTTACTTTGTTCACTTCATCAATAATTGCAGTATCGTGCGGTGCCAATACCTGGGCGCCATCATCCCAATAAGCTTTATAGCCATTGTATTCGCGCGGGTTATGACTTGCCGTAATATTAATACCACTCTGACAACCCAAGTGACGGATAGCAAACGATACTTCCGGAGTAGGACGCAAATCATCGAACAAATAGACTTTAATGCCATTGGCCGAGAAAATATCAGCAGAAATCTCTGCAAACTTACGGCTGTTGTTACGGCAATCGTGACCTACGACTACTGAAATCTGACCTTTTCCTGCAAAACATTTATTCAAATAATTGGCCAATCCCTGAGTAGCCAGACCCACTGTATAGATATTCATGCGATTACTTCCGGCTCCCATAATGCCACGCAATCCACCTGTACCAAATTCCAGATCCTTATAAAAACTTTCGATCAGTTCTGTCTTATCCTGGTTTTCCAACATTTTTCTTACTTCGGCCTGAGTTTCGGCATCATAAGCCGGGGTAAGCCACTGTTCAGCTTTCTCAGTCACCTGCTTAATCAGTTCTTGATTTTCCATAATACAAAATTTATTTAAAGATTTTACAATTCATATGCTCTTTACCAACAGATATATTCAAAACTTGTTTGCTACAAAGATAAACACATAAAATGAATTAACAAATTATTCAGGTATTTTATATCTGTCGCCTGTCTGCTTCACATATTCTTCCAAAAATTCTTTCGGATATCCGGGTCGAGTAACACCAGCTGGCCGTCCAATGGCATTACGCTCAAACTTTCCATCTTTCATCCGACGTACCACACCGTCGTTATACTTCACAACCAAGAATTCACCAAGACGCTTCCAGGTCTCCCACGTACTTTGGGCTGTCATGTTCGTATAATTGGTCAGGAATTGTTTGGCTTTTACCGGATCGGTTTCCAGCAAACGGGCGGCGGCAGCTTCTACACCCTCCTGAGCGTTATTGAATGTCGTCTCCAGTTCAGTCTGAACAGCCCGGACGTCATCAATCATCAGGTCGTAACGCGGATATACCATATTGGCCACCCAGTTGAATATCCAGAAAGAAGAATTCCAGGAGAAAGTAATATAATCTGCACCATCAACAGGTGTATAGCATACAGGAACCTTATCGGTACAGCAGTATACAGGTGTAAACACTGTCATGTTGGCATCATCTACTCCGAACCAAAGTACGCCACCAATAGGATCGGGCATGTCTGAGCGCATCTGCGCTACAAATACAAAACCGCTCTGCTGTGTAGAGATAGGACGCTCATTAAAGTATTTCACCCCATTGACTTCGAAATCGAGCGGAGACAGACGATAAGGAGTGTGATACGGACCTGCACCAAAGTCCTTGCTTAGGTCAAGCGGAGTACCTTCGTAATGATCGCGCATGGCATTCTTTACATCCTGTACAGAAATCTTCCGGTTCGGCTTTACGTAAAGCGGCATCGGTGTATCACTCTTTCCTTCGATATAAGGAAGAAATTCATTTCCACGATCGGTGAACATATTGAAATAACTCCACACGCGGGCTTCGCAATAGCGACGGGCGCCAAAATCAAGCGGAGCATAAGCATCGGCAAAACTAAAGTCTTTGTTCACTCCATTGAAGTAGCCTTTTTCGCGAGCAAAAGATATCACATCCGGAGAATAGATACAATTGTTTTTATCTTCGATATCAAACTGATGAATACGGCTTTGATTGGCATGTGCCGAAATACAGTCGTCCGGCACACGTACAGCTACCCATACAGCACCACGCACACCCGGGCCTTTTCCGATCATTTCCATAATCCATATTTCATTAGGATCGGCAATTGTAAACGACTCACCGCTACTGTAATAACCGTATTCCTCAACCAATTCTGTCATCACATTGATTGCTTCACGAGCTGTACGCGAACGTTGCAACCCTAAATATATCAGACTGCCATAATCTATTATTCCAGTAGTATCTACCAATTCCGGACGTCCTCCAAAGGTCGTTTCTCCGATAGTTACCTGGAATTCATTCATATTTCCAATCACATTATAAGTTTGACGGGCCTGTTCTATCTTTCCCAGATATTTGCCGGTATCCCATTCATAAATATCAATCAGCGTACCTTTTTTATGTACACCTGCCGGATAATGATACAACTCGCCGAACAAGCCATAGGAGTCGGCAGAATAAGAAACAATGATAGAACCGTCAGCCGAGGCATTTTTCCCAACTATCAGATTGGTACAAGCCAGTGCATTAACTACAGCTGTTAGCACCAACGAGACGGAAAGAATCAGTCTTTTACTTTTCATACTTTACTTTTTTATTTAATCGATATATTTGATTTAACTCCCAGATAATACACATACCTGAAACAGCACTTAATATACAAAATGATACTGACGGGTTGTCTTATTTCCACAACCGTCCGTAACGGTCATTACCAGCACATGCCTGCTTCCTTTCTTCACCCGTTTGGGATCCAGTTCGCAAACCAGATTTCCACTGACAGAATTAGGTTTGCCAAACAATGCGTATTTCCCATCAATGGTCCCCCGATAACTGCTGATACCGGTCTCCTTATCCTTGGCCTTAAACACGATGCGCCCCGTACGCCCCCATTGTCCTTGCCCTACCGGAGTCAGAACCGGAGGTACCGTATCAACTGCTACTGTATAGGTAGCCAGTTCGCGTATACGAACTTTCATAAATCCACCGTCGAACTTGCCCCCTACACCATACTTTCCTCCTTTAGAAGTCACACGGGCCACGTAATATTTCGACATATCGTCTACCGGATAATGCCGCAGACCGATGCTCAAATCACAATAGTCATGCAAAGGCACTACGACGTCGTTCAACTGATAGGTATAGGAAATATCAGCACTGTCGGCATATATGGCATAATTCAGTCGGGCGTCCTCGTAAAGCATTCCACGAGGCACCACAAGTTCCATTCCCGGCTCTTGCAGGTAATTTGTCTTATCCCACTTAAAAACATATTTCTCCGGATGAGGAGGCATCATGGCAATCTCAGCCC
>ENA-ORSS01001487-ORSS01001487.1-human-gut-metagenome-genome-assembly--contig:-NODE-1487-length-23905-cov-5.643816_pt1 | contig 23905 bp, 19 predicted proteins | sample MGYA00241899_ERZ509162 | MGnify/ENA primary metagenome ERZ509162 (study PRJEB26280, sample SAMEA2338641) | human gut metagenome | biome: human gut; feature: human-associated habitat; material: faeces... | reverse complement strand
TGTCGGGCGTACCAAAATGCCGTGAAATCGTATGATTTCACGGCATTTTTATATAGGATTGTTCAAATTATCTGTTTTTACTGCGTAGCGCAACCGGACAGAGCTTTTCGGAAGATAGCTTAGTCTCCAGCCTGCTCTGCATAATATGGCTTGCCGCTTTCTTGTTCTTATCAAACGCGTGGGTGTAGATATCCAGCGTGGTCGACGGTTGGCTGTGTCCGAGCAATCCAGCAACTGTGCCGACATCCGTGCCGCTGGCGATGAACAGGCTTGCCGCCGTGTGGCGCAGGCTGTGGACGTTCAGATCTGTTGGCAGATCGTTCGCTTTGAGGATTTTTTGAACCGCCATGTGAATGTTGATGGAGTCATCGGTAGCTCCATGCCCTTTCTGCGGAACACATAATCGTCTTTCATCTGCTTGCGCCGGTCATAGCGCTCCGTTTCTGCCGCGCAGAAGGCTTCGTATTCGCGCAGCAGACTTTCCATCTCTAACAACGGGCTTTCATGTTTGTCACTTCTTTCTGCCCTTGTCTTACCACTTATTTGTGTCTTTTTCTTGTACGTTTCGCTATTTTTGACTTTTCAGATACACCCTAAGTGACATTGCGGCGAGAGCCGAGGGCTGTTTTTACGGTTCCAGAAGCCTGCGGGCCTGCGTGAAAAATTCTTCGCGGGAAAACAGGACGTTGAGCGCCTGCAGCAGCGCGTTTGCGCTCATGTGCGCGGGCAGGCTGAGCGCCTTTAAAAGCGCGGCGCGCTTTTTTGCGCTTTCAGGGCCGCCGGAAAGGCCGAGGGCGAACAGGTCCTGCTTGGTGATCGGCTCCCTTGCGGGCGGAGGCGTACTGCCGTCTGCAAATTCAGCGCCTGCGTTGCGCAGGGCTTTGAGAAGAATTTCGGGTGTCATGCCCTCCACGCCGAGCAGTCCTTCTTTTCCGGGGGCTGCTTTTCGTTTTTCTTTGCCGGGAAGATCGGGAATATACGCGTGCAGCACGCCCGTTTCCGGCAGCGCGCTTTTGAGCGTGTTGCGGATGAGAAACCCCGCGCCGTCCGAATCGGTCAGGATCACAAGGCCGGTCGTCTGTGCGGCCTGCTGCAGCAGGCGCAGAAGCGCTGGGTCTTTCATATCGGCGAAGCCGTTTGTTGTAAAAATCGCCGTGTCAACGATCTGGCGGAGCGTATTCTGGTCGTATTTTCCCTCGACGACGATGGCCTGCCGGAGTTTCAGCTTATCCATGCTGCGCCTCCTGCGCAAGCCGGACGAGCAGCAGCTCCAGAAGCTGCTCCTGTTCGCCTGCGCTCGTCTTCATCGCGAGGTCCGTATCCAGAACCAGCTGGATGGCGCTCTGGCAGAAGCGGTCGGTCACACGGCGGGCCGCCGTCATGGTCAGACCCGCGGGATAGCTCTTGAGCCCCGTCAGCTCCATCAGCTCCTTCTGTCCGCCGCCAGAGGAGAGAATGACCCGCGCGTAATAGAGCCTGCGCAGCTGCGCGCCGATTGCGCCCAGCACAACGATGGGGTCGGTCTGCATGGCGTAAAGCTCCTGCAATTTAAAGAGGGCCTTTTCAAAATCCCGGTTCACGACCGCATCGCTGATGTCAAAGGTCTGCGCGCTGAGCGCCGGGATGACCACCGCGTCGATGGCCCCGCGCGTGATGGCCTCGCCCTCCTGATAGGCGGCGATCTTGTCGATCTCCCCGCCGAGCGTGGTCATCAGCCCGTCGGTGCGGAAGATCAGATACTGACACAGCTCGTCCGTGACGCTCTTGCCGTGCGCGCGGAAGTGGCGCGTGATCCACGCGCACAAACTGCGCTCGGATTGCTTGCCGAACGAAACGATCTGCGCGTGCTCCTTGACGGCGGCCGCCAGCTTTTTCATCGTGCTGTTGATCTTAAATTCCACCGTGTCATAGACGAACAGCACGCAGCAGTAATCCGGGATATCGGACAGAATGGCGGCATATTGCTCCCGCGCGCCCTCCGGCTGCTTGAACAGGTCGACGTCGTCCACGCGCACGAGCGTCCGCTCGGCCATCATGGGCATGGCGTCGATCGCGTCAGCCAGCGCCTGCGGCGTGCAGTCGTCGGCGGAAAAGCGGTGGAAGTTAAACTCGCCCGCCGGGCCGTCGGTGAGTTTTTTCGTGGCAAGCTCCACATAATGGCTGCGCAGAAACGCTTCCTCGCCGCAGATGATATAAAAGCTGCCGAGCGTTCCGGCCTTCAGATCCGCTTTGAAGCGGCGCTCAGCCTCGGCAGCGGCGTCGTCAGGCTTTTTTTTTGCCATTTGCTTACCCCCTGATGGTGATGGTGCCGGACAGATCGGTGCGGAAGACCGCCGCGCCGGCTTTTTCAATGCGGCGGAGCGTTTCGTCCGCCGGATGTCCGAATCGGTTGTCCGCACCCACAGAGATGAGCACGGCCTCCGGCCGGATGGCGCGCAGAAGCGCCTCAGATGTAGACGTAGCCGCGCCGTGATGCCCCGCGACGAGCACGGCGGCACGCGGCAGCGCATGCGTGGACAGCAGCCGGTACTCCGCCTGCTCGGACAGATCGCCGGTCACTAGAATATCATATTTTTCGTCCGCTGCCAAGACGCAAAGCCCGGTATTGCTTTCCTCCGCGCTTCCGGTGGGCGCAAACATGCGCATGCCGTCCGGCAGCGTCAGATCGTTCGTGACAAACCGGATTTCAGCGCCCGCCTGCGCGGCGGCGAACAGGATTTTCGTGCGGAGGTTACTTTCCGGCGATACGTCCGGCACATAGAGCGTTTTGACGCGCACGCGCCGCAGAAGCTGCCGGACGCCGTTGCAGTGGTCAGCGTCAAAGTGCGTGAGAATGAGCCGGTCGACCTGCGTCACGCCGCGCGCAAGCAAAAACCGCGCGGCTGTCTCGCCGCTGGCATCCTCCTGCCCGCCGCAGTCGATCACGCTGACGCTTTCTCCGCTGCGGCTGACGAGGCACTGTCCCTGCCCAACATCGAGCATGGAAAAGCAGGCCTCCGGCAGCGCGTAATCCGCGCAGGAAAGCCCCATGCAGCACGCCGTGACGAGCACGGCTGCGGCAGCGGCCTGCCAGAACCGGACGGCCCTCGGGCGCAGGGCCAGCAGAAGCGCAAGCCCATAGAGAAAGGCCGCCGCTGCGATCAGATATCCGTTTTCAAGATAAAGCGCCGCGAACGGGAGCTTTGCCGCGCTCCGCACGAGCAGCAGCACCAGCCGCACCGGCCAGCTCAGCGCCCATGCGCAGACGCCTGCCGCCGCCGGAAGGGCCAGCGCAAGCAGCGCCGTGAGCAGCCCGGCACAGAAAACGATCGAGAGCATCCAAAGCGCCAGCACATTCACGACCGGCGCGGCAAGCGAGACAGTTCCAAATTGAAGCGCCGTAATGGGCAGCGCGAAGACCATGGACGAGATCGTGCAGCAGAGCGCCGTCAGCATGGCGCGCAGAAGCGAGCTGAGAACCGTTTTGGGGCGCAGCAGGCGCGTAAGGAACTGGTTTTCCGAAAGGCTCCGGTAAAGTCCGCCCGCAAAGAAGACGATCCCCGCCGTCGAAGCGAACGAAAGCTGCAGCCCCACGCTCAGAAGCGACCACGGGTTCTGCATCAGCAGCACGAGAAGGGCTGCACAGATAGTCGTCGGCGGGTCATTCTCCCGGCGCACGAGCGGCGCGCACAGGACCAGCGCCTGCATCACGCCTGCACGGACTGCGGAGGCGGGTGCGCCGGTCATGACGATAAAAAACACGGCGGCAGGCAGACCGAGCGCCGCCGCAAGCCGGTGGTTCCCGCCGCAGAGCAGCAGGATCATGCCGAGCAAAATCGAAACGTGCATACCGGACACGGCGACGGCATGGTAAATGCCCGCGATGGCCAGATCGTTCTGATCCTCGTAGCGGAGCCCTGTTTTATCGCCCAGCAGCAGCGCCTGTACAAAGCTCGCCGTGTCAGACGGGAATGCGGACTGGATCGCCGCGCGGAGGCGTTCGGCAAACAGAGCCGGGGCAAGCCAGACTGATGCGCGGCCCGGCTCGGCGTGCAGCGTTTCGCGGCAGCTTGCCGTCAGGAATACGCCGCGCGACAGATCGTAATCCTTGCCGCGCAGATGCTTTTCCTGCGCCGTGGTGAACTTTGCCGTGCCGGACAGGAGGCTTCCGGGAAGGATCTCACCGTCGGCCTCGTCAAAGTAAATGACCGCCGTGCAGCTTTTTCCGTCCAGCGTCAGCCGGGCGGAGACGGACTGCCCGTAGCTGCTTTCCTGCGGAGTGGCCAGCGCCTGCGCGGAAAACGCGGCTGTTTCGCCGGAAAGAGCAGAAAACGGGCGCAGAAAAAGCGCCTCGTACCCACGGCACCAGGCAAATCCGGCCAAAAGGCCCAGCACGCAGACCGCCGCCCGGCGCAAAATCGGACGCCGGAGCAGAAACAGCAGCGCACAGACCGCTGCAGGCGCGGCGAGCAGCACGCCTGGCGCACCGTGCAGCAGAAACAGATACAAACCAGCGGCAGCGGCGAAGCCGCCGGTGAACAGGCAGAGCCGTCGCATGGGCCGTCTCCTTCAAAAAGCAGAAAAACCGGGCGCACTGCGAGCAATGCGTCCGGTTCTGACAGGCTTATTCTTCTATCTTGGGGGCGTCCTCGGCGGGAGCTTCCTCAGCGGGGGCTTCTTCCGTCTTCGGAGCCTCGACGGCGGGCGTCTCGTCAGCCTTGGGCTCGTCGTCGGCGACAACGATCTCAAAATCGTCGTCCGTGGGAGCGGCCTCGGTCTCGGCGGGCGCTTCGTCTTCGCGGAGGGAGGCGATGAAGTCCTTCAGCTCGGCGATGGCCTTCTTGGACTCGTCGATCTTCTGGCACCACGGCAGATACTCGGCAGTGTCGAGCTCTTCACCGACGGCGTAGTCGCGGTAATACAGCTTGCCCAGCTCGATCTCGGCCTTCTTGACCTTGTCTTCCTCGGCATAGATGGAAATGTTGGCCTTTGCGACGGCAGCCAGCTCCTTCGCCTTTGCGGCAGCGGTCTGGGCGGCCTCTACGGCCATGTTCTTTGCAGCTTCAAAATTTTCAGAAAAACGCATGGAGAAGCTCCTTTCAGCAGCATATTTGCTTTATTATTTCCTGTAGTATACCACCTGCCCGAAAAAAATGGAATAGGCAAGTGATGCGGAATGTCAGTTATTTTGTAAATTTTCTTTTAATCGGCCTGTTTTTCGTCCGCCTGCGGTTCTACGCGTTTGCGGTTGACGTAGAGCGATTCGCGCGCGGGCTTCTTTTTGACGAGCACCCACGCGAGGATTCCCGCCGCGGCAAGGAAGGAAACTGCCGCCACAAGCTGGCTGACGCGGATGCCGGTAGAGAACAGATACAGACTGTCGGTGCGCAGCCCCTCGATCCACACGCGGCCGAGGCCGTACCACGCCACATAGGCAAGGAACACCTCGCCGTCGAATTTCCGCTTTTTCGAGAAGAAATGCAGGCCGATGAAGCCGATCAGGTTCCAGACGGATTCATAGAGGAACGTCGGGTGGTAATACGTCACGACGCCGGACGCATCCTGCAGGCCCATCTTCAAAAACGTATCCGTGACAGCGCCGTGCGCCTCGCGGTTCATAAAGTTTCCCCAGCGGCCCATAAGCTGGCCGATGATGACGCCCATGCCCGCCACGTCGAGCAGGACGGGAGCCGGAATTTTCTTGCGCTTCGCAACGACGAGCAGCGTGATTGCGCCGCCGATGATGCCGCCGTAGATGGCAAGTCCGCCCTCCCAGATGTAGAGGATGGAAATGGGATCGTCGGCGTAGAGCTCCCAATAGAAAATGCAGTAATACAGCCGGGCGCAGATCACGCCGATGGGTACGGCCCAGAGGATCATGTCCAGCACGTCGTCCTGCGTGATGCCGAAGTCCTTCGCCCGCGCGAGCATATAGAACACGGCGAGCAGGAACCCGGCGGCAATGATGATGCCGTACCAGTAGATGTCCTTCCCAAAGACCGTAAAGGCCACGGGGTTTGGATCGATCTCGATGCCGAGATTCGGGAATGTGATGGGAGATGCGAGAAACATATGAATTCCTCCTAATGAATTGAGAGGCGTTTGCCTCCGGCGGCCCTGTCTTTTCTCTCGCAAGAGAAAAGACAGGGGAGAAAAGAGTGCTGGGACGCGTTTGGTACCTGCTGCGGGTACAATTCAGGCGAGGACCTGAATTTTAGTCCCTGCGAACACACCAAGTCACCTTACGTGCGCTGTGGTACGCGCCGCCTGTTATGGTACAACAGATTTGTAGGTAGCTGCGTTTTTAATATCTGCGGTAAAAACGCTTTGCATTCGAAATTTGCAGGGCAGTACGGATTCGCCGAAGATTTCCGTTAAAATAGTGCATTCTGCCGGGCCGATGTGGGAATCAGCCCCTGCAATTGGTGCGTCCAAAATCTACGCTTCTTCCGGCGCAGCAACGCTGAGCGCGGCGCGTTCCGGTGTGACTGTCTGCGTCAGCAGCGCTTCTGTGTCGGAAAGCGTGATGGAATCCAGCAGATCAAACTCGCAGAAGCAGTCTCCGCCTGCGAATATGGCCTCACATATACGATAGCAGGTCGATTCGAATCCGTCAAGCTCCCGCAGGAGTCTGCCGCGCACGGATTTTTTCAGCCGTGCAAAGCGCTCCGGCGAAAAGCTGGTCTTCGACGCCTGCAAAATGGCCTCCAGCACCGCCTCCGGGTCACGGCCCGCGCCGCCGGCCTGCAAAAACGCCGCGCCGGGTACGCGTGTGAAGCCGGAGGAAAAGTCCGCGTCGATCAGTCCGCGCGTATAAAGGTCCTCGTACAGTGCCGCGCTTTCGCCCAGCAGCAGCTCTGCGGCAAGCTGTCCGGTCAGCTCCTGCCGGAGCGGGTCGGCGGACGGCGCGGTCTTGAAGCCGATGGCAAACACCGGCTGGCTGACCGGGAGCGTCCGGCGCGTTCTGTTCCGGAACGCGCGAGCAGGCTCCGCTTCACCGCAGGGACGCGCGGGAGGCGGCGAGAAGTCCGGCGGCAGGACCTCCCGCGCAAGGCGCGAGACGGCCTCCGCGTCCACGTCGCCCATGACGGTGAACGCCATGTTGGACGGGACGTAAAACGCGTCAAAGCAGCGCCGCAGCAGCTCCGGCGTGACGGCGCGGATGGAGCGGCGGGAGCCTGCGATGGGGATGCGGATGGGGTGGCGGCGGTAGAGCGCGCGGCACAGCCGCTCCTGCACGCAGTCCTCGGGCGAATCATCATAGAGCGCGATCTCGTCTGCAATGACGGCGCGTTCGTCCGCCATGGCCTCCTGCGGGAAATATGGCGTCGATACCATGCGCAGAAGCAGGCGCAGGCAGTCGTCAAAGCGGTCGGTGCAGGTGAAATAATAGCCGGTCATGGCATAGTCGGTAAAGGCGTTCGTCTCCGCGCCGAGGAGGGAAAATTCCGCCTCCGGGTCGCAGTCCGGGAGGCAGAACATCCGGTGCTCGAGAAAATGCGCCGTGCCGTCCGGCACGGTCTGCCAGCCGCCGCTTTGCGGAAGCTGTGTGTCGCATGAGCCAAAATTCACGCCCAGAAACGCGAATTTCCCGGCAAAGCCCGGCTTCGGCACGACGCGCAGACGCAGGCCGTTCGGCAGCGTTTCCAGATAACAGCGCTCACTGAGCGCGGGATAGTCCTTCCAACTCATGCTTCCTCCAGCGTATAGACCGCATCGGGCCGCACGCGCCGCGCAGCGGCGCAGACGTCCTCCGCCGTGACGGCGCAGAGCGCTGCGGCCAGTTCGGCGGGGCTTTGCGAAATGCCCTCCGCTGCCCGGCCTGTGTAAAATTCATCGAGCCTGCCGGGGCTGTCGCACAGCAGCCGCAGATCGGAAAGCAGCCCCGTGCGGGCCGTTTCCAGCTCAGACTGTGAAAAGCGGCCCGCGGCCAGCTCCGCAAGCTGATGCAGAATTTCCTGCTCGACAGCGGGCAGATCTGTGCGTCCGCAGCCTGCGGACGCAGCGAGAATGCCCTTGTGTCCGTCGTACCAGCTCCCGGCCTCGTAGCACAATGCCATCCGCCCGCGCACGACGGTATAGAGCCGGTTCTGTTCACCTCCGCCGAGCATCGCGTTCAGAAGCAGCATTGCAGGATACTGCGCACTTTGCAGCGTCACATCCGTGCGGAAGCCCAGCGAGATCCGGCTCTGCGCAAGCGGCATTGTTTCGGAAAACCTCCGAAGCTCCTGCGGCAGCGGGCTGGGGTTCGTTCCGACCGGGACGCAGGCCGTGCGCGGCAGATGCGCCAGAAGCGGCTGCAGCAGCGCCTCCGCTTCTCCGACGGATTTGCTGCCGAGATAGAAAAGCTCCACGCGCGACGAGGCCAGCACCGACTTATCGTGCGCCCAGAGCGTGCGCACGTCGATTTTATCAAGCTCTTCCGGCTCTCCGAGACGGCCGCAGGCGTAGCGTTCGCCCCGGCACATGGCCCGGAGCAGCTGCCGCTCACAGTACGCGCTCTTGTCGTCCAGTACGCTCTGCATGGCGTTTTGCAGATTCCGGCATTCCTGCGAGACAAGCTCCGGCACGAACGCGCCGTGTTCCGTTCGCGGGCAGAACAGCAGCTCGGAGACAAAGTCCAGCAGGTGCGAAAAAACGGCCTCGCCCGCATATTGGTCTTCCAGACAGTCGGCAAACAGGCCCGTGAGCTGAATTTCTCCCTTTTTGCGCACCAGCGCACCAATGGACGCGCCGTGCAGTTCGTCCAGCCGGTCGGCGATGGCGCGGATGGAGGGCGTTTTTTCGCTGCCGCGCAGGAGTACGCTCGGCAGCAGCGCGTTCATGGCCGCCTCGCCTGCGCGAAGCGGCCTGAGGAAGCTGAGGCTGAAGCAGGCGGTCTTGAACCGCCCGTCCTGGATAGACGTGAGGAACACGCCCGGCAGGAGCTCTTTTCTTGTCGTCATGTTATTTCTTGTCTGCCTCCGTGCGCAGGCGGATGATCTCGTCGCGCAGGACGGCGGCATATTCGTATTCCATCATGTGCGCGGCCTTGCGCATCTGCGCTTCGAGCTTTTCAATCTCACGCGCAAGCTCCTGCCGCGTCATCTTTACGCCGCCCTTGCCCTTGTGTTCCGGCGTGGGGGAGGCGGAAATTTCAATGAGGTCGCGGATGGATTTTACAATGGTTTTCGGCACGATGCCGTGCGCCCTGTTATACGCATCCTGAATCTGGCGGCGTCTTGCCGTCTCGTCCATGGCGGCACGCATGGCGGGCGTGATCTTATCCGCGTAGAGCAGCACGCGGCCCTGCGCGTTTCGCGCCGCGCGTCCAATCGTCTGGATAAGACTCGTTTCCGAGCGCAGGAAGCCCTCCTTATCGGCGTCGAGGATCGCGATCAGCGATACCTCCGGCAGATCAAGGCCCTCGCGCAGCAGGTTGATGCCGACGAGCACGTCAAATTTCGCCATGCGCAGGTCGCGGATGATCTCCATGCGCTCCATGGCTCCGATGTCCGAGTGCATATAGCGCACGCGGATGCCGTTTTCAGTCAGGTATTTCGTCAAGTCCTCTGCCATTTTCTTCGTCAGCGTCGTGACGAGCGTGCGCTCGCCCTTGTCCGTCGTGGCGTTGATCTCGCCGATCAGATCATCGATCTGCCCCTCGATGGGGCGCACGAAGACCTCCGGGTCAAGAAGGCCCGTGGGCCGGATGACCTGCTCGGCGATCTGTCCGGCGCGGGAACGCTCATACTCGGCAGGCGTGGCGGAGACGTAGATGGCCTGATGGATGCGGTCTGTAAACTCGTCGAAGGTCAGGGGGCGGTTATCATACGCCGACGGCAGGCGAAAGCCGTAGTCAACGAGGCTTTTCTTGCGCGCGTGATCGCCGTTATACATGGCGCGCACCTGCGGCAGCGTGACGTGGCTCTCATCGACAAAGAGCAGAAAATCCTTCGGAAAATAGTCCAGCAGCGTCATCGGCGCGCTGCCGGGGGCGCGGCCGCTGATGATGCGCGAGTAGTTCTCAATGCCGGAGCAGTAGCCGAGCTCCTGCATCATCTCAATGTCATAATCCGTGCGCTGGCGGATGCGCTGCGCCTCGAGGAGCTTGCCCTGCTGCTCAAACGTTTTCACGCGCGCATCGCACTCGGCGCGGATCTCGCCGATGGCGCGCTCCATCTTTTCATGCGTCGTGACATAGTGCGACGCGGGATAGATCGCCACATGGCTGAGCGTGCGGATGGGCGCGCCGGTGACGACGTTGATGTCCGAGATGCGGTCGATCTCGTCGCCGAAAAACTCCACGCGCACGGCATGGTCGGACGAATAGGCCGGAAAAATGTCGATCGTGTCGCCGCGGACGCGGAACATATTGCGCGCGAAGGCGATGTCGTTGCGCTCATAGCGGATATCGATGAGCTTGCGCATGAGCTCCTCCGGGTCACGCTGCTGACCGGTGCGCAGCGAAATGACCATGTTGGCATAGTCGATCGGGTCGCCGAGACCGTAGATACACGACACGGACGAGACGACGATCACGTCCCGCCGCTCAAACAGGCTCGACGTGGCCGAGTGGCGCAGACGCTCGATCTCATCGTTGATGGAGGCGTCCTTTTCGATGAACGTGTCCGTGTGCGGGATGTACGCCTCCGGCTGATAGTAGTCATAGTAGCTGACAAAATACTCCACGGCGTTGTTCGGGAAAAACTCCTTGAACTCGCTGCACAGCTGCGCCGCGAGAATCTTGTTGTGCGCGAGCACGAGCGTCGGCCGCTGCACACGCTCGATGACCTTGGCCATCGTGTACGTCTTGCCGGAGCCGGTCACGCCGAGCAGCACCTGCTCGTCAATGCCGTTTTCCACGCCCTGCGCAAGCGCGTCGATCGCCTCGGGCTGATCGCCCGACGGCTCGTAGGGCGAAACGACTTCAAAATCCGGCATGGCACGGCCTCCTTTTACAAAATTAGAATCAGAATATTATACCACCATACGCCCTGTTTCACAAGCGAAAAGCGCCCGGAAGCAGCTGCTTCCGGGCACATACGGTTTCCATCTGCAATTATTCGCCGAAATCGAGCACGCGGCGCATGCGGATGAGCGTCAGGCGGTTGCGGATGGCAGCCGAAACGCTGAGCATATCCTCCGACAGAGCCGGGTCGATACCGATCTGCTCGGGCTTGTAGAACGCGCCGAGCTTCTCGCACAGGGCGGCAAGCTCCTCGGCCGAGGGGATCTCGGCGATGATGGCGCGGATCTCGTCCCAGTGGTCAACGATGTTCTGCGGATCAAAGGTGCCGAGCACGTCGTTCTCGTTCTCCTTCATGATGCCGTCGGCGAGGGGGCCGAATTTCTCGTCCACCCATGCGCGGGTCAGGGGCTCGAAGGGCTTGGCCTTCGGCGTCGGGAGCGAGGCAAGGTAATGGTACTCCTTGGCGCACAGGTACGTGCCCACACCGACGCACTGGCCGTGCATGCCGTGCGCATTTTCAAAGCGCGGCGGCTTCATCTCCACAAGGTGCGCCATCAGGTGCTCGGCGCCGGACGCAGCGCGGGAGTGGTTGAGCAGCTGCATGGTCAGGCCGGAGATCATCTGCGCCATGGTCATGGCCTCAAAGTCCGGCTTGCCGCCGGCCGCCATATCGTCGGCCGCCTTGCGCATGATGGTCAGCGCCTCCTGCGCGAGGTCGGCGACCATTGGGCAGTAATACTCGCCCGAGACGAGGTGTGCGATCTTCCAGTCCGCGAGCGAAATGTACTTTGCCAGAATGTCCGAAATGCCGCTCACGGTCAGCCACAGGGGCGCACCGGAGACCACGTTCAGGTCGCAGACGACGAGCGCCGCAGCCTGCATGGGGATGGACTTTTTCTGACCGTCGATGATGATCGAGCAGATGTTGGCCGTGAAGCCGTCAGAGCTCGCAAGCGTCGGCACGGCGACGAACGGGATGCCGAGCTGGTACGCCGGGTAGCGGCCGAAGTCCATGATCGTGCCGGAGCCGACCGCGACGATCACATCCGGATGGTCGAGCTGGCGCATCATGTCCTCGATCATGCCCTTTTCGGAGTGCAGGCCCTCGGCGTTGAGGACGATCTCCTGATCGGCGCGCACATGCTTGAGCGTCGGAAGATTATACGTGTTCGTGTCATAGATGACAGCGCGCTTGCCAGTCAGGCCGACCTCGTCCATATACTGGTCGAACTTGTCGAGCGCGTCATACTCTACGACGACCTTCTTCGTCTCCAGGGTGTGCTCGCGGCCGCACTTACAAGGGCCGACATACTTGCTGCAATCGAGAATCATGCAAAAATCGCTCCTATCTAAAGATTGAATTTCTGTTTACCAGCATATTGATTTTTCACGCCAAAGTCAAGCCCCGCAGCAGAATAACCGGTTCAAAATACAGAAAACGTTCCATTTTTGTTTTTGATAAAAATCGTTCATTCAAAACTTTAAGGGTCCGCGCGAATGTTAACGGTTGCAAAACGCATGCACGGGGTGTAAGATGACAAAGTCACTTTTCACTTTACACAGATTTTAAGTGCATTTTACATTCCGGCGAGCTTTTCGCCTTTTTCAAAAGCTATTCTTTCTATCCGGACGGTGATTTTTTATGGAACTGACTGCGATCGCGCAATGGCTCAACACGGCCTTTGCGGGCTATGACTACACCATTTTGCAGGCGCTGCACAGTTTGGCCGGTACGGCGGGCGGGGTTTTTACGCCGCTGTGCCGGGCCATCACGCTGCTGGGCGAGAAGGGCATTGTCTTTCTCGCGCTCGGCATCGCGCTGATGCTCTTTCCGAAAACGCGCAAGGCGGGCATCTGCATGTTCGGCGCCGTGTGCTGCGGCGCGCTCATCACGAACTTCTGGCTCAAGGACTTTGTTGCCCGGCCGCGCCCGCTGACGGTCGAGCCCTTCCGCACCTGGTGGCAGGCCGCCGGCGCCTATGCCGAGAGTGAATACTCCTTCCCCTCCGGCCATGTGACGGCCGCAATGGCCGGCGTGACCGCGCTCGTGCTCACGGGCAAAAAGCCCGCGCGCTACTGGGCGTTTCTGTTTGTGCCGGTGATGGGTTTTGCGCGCAACTACCTCATGGCGCACTACCCGTCCGACGTGCTCGGCGCGATGATCGTCGGTCTGGTCGCAGCCACGATCGCCTACGCGATCACGCTGCTCATTTACCGCATTGTGTCCGCGCACCCGGACAACGGCTTTTGCCGCTTTGTCCTGCACGGCGGCATCGGCAGCAAAAAAGATCGGCAGGCCGCCTGAGTCTGCCAGAAGAAAGAGCCCGCCCCGCACGGCTGTGCGGGGCGGGCTTTGCTATGCTCTTATGCTTCGGCGGGCGGATTCTCCGCGGCCTTGGCGCGGATATCATCGATGACCTTGCGGCAGCGCGCAGCGTTGTACACGACCGGCACAGGGTAGTTGGGGTTGGCCTCGGCCAGCGCCCACTCGATGATCTGCGGGATATCTTCCTCCTGAATGAAGTCGAAGCCCTTCGGGATGCCCATGCGCTCGTTCATGGCATAGATCTCCGCGATGAAGGCCTGCGCCTTCTCGGCATCCGTGCCGTCGGTCTTGACGCCGGCAATCTCGCTCAGGCGCGCAAGTTTCGGATATACGGCCTCGCCGTAGTCCTCCAGAACGATCGGCAGGATGACCGCATTGGCAAGGCCGTGCGGGGTGTTATACAGGCCGCCGAGCGTGTGCGCGATGGCGTGCACATTGCCGACACCGGCGCGGGAGAACGCGAAGCCTGCCTTGAAGGCGGCGATCATCATGTTCTCGCGGGTCTTGAGATCATCGCCGTGCGCGTAAGCGACCTCGAGGTTATCGAAGATGAGCTTGACGGCCTCTTCGGCGAGGCGCAGGCTCTCCTTGGTGTTGTACGTCCAGCTGATGTACGCCTCGATCGCGTGGGTGAGCGCGTCCATGCCGGTGGTCGCGGTCGTGCGCGGCGGCAGGCCGACGGTCAGCTCCGGATCGAGAATAGCATACAGCGGCATGAGCTTGAGGTCCATGAGCGCGTACTTGTGGTGCGTCTCGCTGTCGGTGATGACGGCGGCGATCGTCGTCTCACTGCCGGTGCCGGACGTCGTCGGAATGGCGACGATCGGCGGCACGGTCTTGCCGACACGCATGACGCCGGCCATGTCGTTGCAGCTCTTTTTCGGGCAGGCAACGCGGGCAGCCGCACCCTTGGTCGCGTCCATCGGGCTGCCGCCGCCGAGGGCGACAAAGCCGCTGCAGCCGGTTTCCACGTACTGCGCACGGATCTTCTCGACCGTGGTCACGGAGGGGTTGGCCTCGACCTCGCTGAACACCTCGTAGGGCATACCGGCCTCCTCGAGCGCAGCAAACAGCTTCGGTCCGAGCGACTTGACCACGTGCGAACCGGTGACGACCATGACCTTTTCCACACCGCACTTGCCGAGCACGTCCGGTACCTGTTTAAGACAGCCGGCACCGGAGAACACGATCGGCTTGCGCCAATGCAGGCAGCGCATACCGATGTCAAACACCTGCTGGTAGGTGCGGTAATAAGCTTTTTTCAATCCATCCATAATGTGTTTCCTTCCCTCCGCCGCACCGGCGGATCCATCAATCTTCCATCCCTTTTATACTACTGATTTGCAGGAATTTGTCAAGCATTTTGTGCAAAAGATGACAATCCTTCCGTTCACCTGCGCATCAGAGCATATCCGCGAGCCTGCGCCCCATGAGCACGCCCATGGCCGAGGCCATCATCAGGCCGCGCGTCCAGCCGGAGGAGTCGCCCAGGCAGTGCAGACCGGGCACGTTCGTATTGAGCGCGTCGTCCATGGCGATGCGGTTGCTGTAAAACTTCAGCTCCGGGGAGTACAGCAGCGTCTCATACGCGGCGAAGCCGGGCACGACCTCATCCATGGCCTTGATGAAGTTGATGATGTTGAGCATGGCGCGGTACGGCATGGCGGACGTGATGTCGCCCGCGACGGCGTCCGGCAGCGTGGGACGGACGTTCGACTGCGCGAGCTCCTTCTGCCACGTGCGCTTGCCGTCGAGGATATCGCCGAAGCGCTGCACCATGATGTGCCCCGCGCCGAGCATATTCGTCAGCTCACCAACCTTCTGCGCGTAGGCGATCGGCTGGTTGAACGGCACGGAGAAATTATGTGAGCATAGGATTGCCACGTTCGTGTTGGGCGACTTGAGCTCCTTATACGCATGGCCGTTGACGACGGCGAGATCGTTGTCGTAGTTTTCCTGCGAGACGAAGCCGCCGGGGTTCTGGCAGAACGTGCGCACCTTGTTCTTAAACGGTGCGGGATAGCCGATGAGCTTCGACTCATAGAGCACGCGGTTGACAGACTCCATGACCTCATTGCGCACCTCGACGCGCACGCCGATATCGACCGTGCCGGGCTTGTGCTCCACACCGTGCTCGAGGCAGACCTTTTCCAGCCAGTCCGCGCCGCGTCGGCCGGTGGCGATGACGGTGTGCCTGGCCTCGATGGTATAGTCCTGATGCGCATCGTGTGCCACGACACCGCAGCAGCGCCCGTCGCGCACGATGACATCCTCGCACGTGCAGCCGAAGAGCATCTCCACGCCATGCTCGCGCAGGTAGTTTTCAATACCGAGATACACCTCGTGTGCCTTTTCCGTGCCAAGGTGACGGATCGGGCAGTCGACCAGACGCAGGCCCGCGCGGATGGCACGTGTGCGGATCTGCTTGACCTCCTCCGTGTTCTCGAGCCCTTCGACGTGCTCGTCCGCGCCGAATTCGAGATAGATGCCATCGGCATAATCAATGAGTTCCTGTGCCTTCTGCTCGCCGACAAGCGTAGGCAGGTCACCGCCGACATCGCTGCACAGCGAGAGCTTCCCGTCCGAAAATGCGCCCGCGCCGGAGAATCCGGTCGTGATGTGGCAGTACGGCTTGCAGTTCATGCACTTGCCGGTCTTGGCTTTCGGGCAGCGGCGGTTTTCAATGGCCTGTCCCTGCTCGATCATGACGATCTTCTCCGGAGCGCCGCGGCGCAGCAGCTCCAGCGCCGTGAAAATACCGGCAGGACCGGCGCCGACGATAACAACATCTGCGTTCATGAAGGGTTCCTCCTTAATTTGATCCGATCGGTGTTTGTGATCCGTTCCTTGATATCCACGCGCTGCGGACGCAGCAAAGCACAGCAAAAACACCGCACTTCGTGCGGTGTTTTTGCTGTGTGTGGTTCTCAATCTGGAGCGGGCAACGAGATTCGAACTCGCTACCTCCACCTTGGCAAGGTGGCGCTCTGCCAAATGAGCTATGCCCGCATTTCGTGAATGCAAGCGTTATTGTACCACAAAAAGACGGCTTGTCAAGCGTTTTTTCTCTTTTTTCTGATTTTATCGTGTCAGAGCTTCTCGCCCTCGCGCCAGATGAACGACTGCGCCGCACACGTCGGGCAGCTGTCAGCCGTCCACTGGTAGGTGCCGCGCATGCTCTCGTCGCTGCGCAGCCACAGCGTCTCCGACTGCATGGACAGGTCGAGATGATAGTAATTTCCGTTGACCTGCACCACGTTCCAGCAGCGGTCAATGCCCTGGAAGCGGCCGCTCACGACCTGACACGGAATGTTGAGCGCGTCGCACACCGCCTTGTATGCCATGGCCAGCGCGCAGCTGTCGCCCGAGCCGTTGACGAGCGCGTCATAGGCGGTGCGCACGGTCGTCGTGCGCTGCTCACAGGCACGCATGACGACGAAGGCCGCCTGCAGCGGTGTCTCCTTCTCCCCTGTCGTGAGCGAAGAGAGCAGCGTGCGCACACGGCCGTCAAGCTGTGTGCGGCGGTCATTGACCACGGACGCGCCAAGGTCATAGCGCAGCGTGACGCCGAAGATCTTCTGGCTGCTGCCGCCGCTGTAGACCGTGACGTCGATGACCGGGAGATCCACCACGAGCTGCGGCTGATTCAGGCACGCCGAGCGCACAAGCGCCGCGACGTCGCCCGTTTCGAGCGTGCTGGTGCTGATCTGGATGGCAAACTGCGTTTTCTGCCGGTCGAGCGCATCGACCACGCAGTCAAGGATGCTCTTTTGCGTCTGGGCACTGTAGATGGAGCGCACCTCGTTCTCCGGCCGGTTGTAGGCGATGGTGATGCTCGCCTCACAGTAGGCGACCACCTGCTCGGTCTCATAGGTGACGCTGTCGATGCAGTATGCGCCGATGGCCGTACCGGTGCGCAGCTCCTCGCAGGCGGCGGCCAGATCGTCGGCAATGATGCCGTCATAGTCGCCGAAAGCCAGCACGAACGAGCGCTCGTACTGTGCGGCCATCGCATTGAGCGCGCGCATGAGGCCCGCATAGTTGCGGATCTGCGTGGTGTCGGCATCCGTCAGCAGATTCGACGGCTCCTCATACGGGCGCACCGACAGATATTCCTTGTCAAACACGGACGTGCATCCGCACAGCGACACCAGCAGTGCCGCCAGCAGGATGCCGGTGATGCAGCGTTTGCGCATACCCCGCTCCTTTCAATCGTCGCCGTAGATGTTTCCAAAGCCGCGGCCAAAGACGTCCTTGGCCTCGGACACGATGACAAATGCCTTTCCGTCCACCGAGCGCACGACCTCGCGCAGCTGCGCGATCTCCGGCCGCTTGACCACGCAGAGGATGACCTGCATCTCTCTGCCCGACCACGCGCCCTCGCCGTTGAGCAGCGTGACGCCGCGGCCCATCGTGCAGGTGATGGCGCTCTTGATCGCGCCGACGTTGCTGCTGATGATGTAGCACACCTCCGACACGCCCGGGCCGTAGAGGACGAGGTTGACGACCTTCGAGCTGATGAACATCTCGATCATGGTGTACATACAGCTGTCGTATTTCTTGAACAGAAACGCGAACGTCAGCACGACGAGCACGTTCATGCCGAACAGCAGTGTGCCGAAATTTATGTACGGGTAGCGCCGGCGCAGGATCTTGGCCAGAATGTCCGTGCCGCCACCGGTCGTGCCGGTGGTATAGATCAGACCGTAGCCCGCGCCGTTGATGACGCCGCCGTAGACGGCACCGAGCATCGGATCATCCGTCGCAACGAGCTCGGTGATCGCAAGCAGGTCGATGAACACGGAGATCATCGCCATGACGCACAGCGCCAGAATGAGCCGGCGCGTGCCGAGCCGGTGCCGCCAGCCGAGACAGAAGATCGGGATATTGATGAGGATCGACAGCACGCCGACCGGGATGCGCGTCAGCAGATGGATGATCTGCGCGATGCCGGTCACGCCGCCGGAAACGATGCTGTTCGGGAAGGTGAAAAACTGAAACGCCGCAGCCACGAGCGCCGAACCGACGATCAGCTTCATGTAGTCAAAAGCGGAAAAACGATGCAGCTCCATAGTTTCCTCCTCAGATCAGGCTCATTTGCTCCTCGCCGCGGTCGTCCTCGCGCAGCAGCGCACCGGCCGCCGGCAGACTCTTGGCGCGGTAGCGCGCGTGGTTGTGGATGAGCGTATCGGGCACAAACTGTGCCTGCGTGACGACAGCCTTTTTCTTCAGCGCCATGACGGCGACGCCCTGCGTCGTGCGCGACGCCTTGAGCGCTATCGCCTCCGGCGGGAAGAGCAGCGCGCGTCCGTCGGACGCAAAGACCGCGACCTCGCTGCCCTCGTAGAGCGGCAGCACGGCTATGAGCGGGCTCTTGTCCGAGTACGCGCCGGTCAGGCGGCGGCGGTTCGTCTTGGTCTCATAGGCCGCCACGGGGATGCGCGCGGCCTTGCCGTTTTCAAACACGAGCAGCAGCTCGCCGCGGTAGTCGCCGGGGTCGACCATGCACAGGACGTGCTCTTCCTCGTCCATGGACAGCACCGTCGGCAGATACACGCCGAGCACGGACGCCTTCGTGTCCGCGAAGTCGCAGAGCTTGGCCTTATATACCTGTTGACGGTCGGTGAAGATGAGAAGTTCCCCGCGGTTCGTCGCGCCGAAGCTCTGGCTGAGCTCGTCGCCGTCCTTATACTTCTGCTCGCCGCTCATGCGCAGCGACTGCGGCGTGATCTTCTTGAAATAGCCCTCGCGCGAGAGGAACAGCTGCACCGGATAGTCCGGCACGAGGTCCTCCGTCGGCAGCATCGTGACGCTCTCCGCGGCGACGATGCCCGTGCGCCGCGGCGACGGGTACTTGCGGATGATCTCCTTGAGCTCGCGGATGATGATGCTGCGGATGCGGCGCTTGCTCTCAAGCGTCGCCTCAAGGTCGGCAATGTCTTTTTCCAGCGCATCGGTCTCGGCCGTGCGCTTGAGGATGTACTCGCGGTTGATGTTGCGCAGTTTGATTTCGGCGACAAAGTTTGCCTGCACCTCATCGAGACCGAAGCCCGCCATGAGGTTCGGCACGACGTCGGCCTCCCGCTCGGTGTTGCGGATGATGGCGATGGCGCGGTCGATGTCGAGCAGGATCTTGCCGAGGCCCTGCAGCAGGTGCAGCTTGGCGCGCTTTTTCTGCAGGTCAAAGAACACGCGCCGCCGGATGCACTCCATGCGCCACGATGTCCACTCGTCGAGGATCTCACCCACGCCCATCACGCGCGGATTGCCCGCAATGAGAATGTTGAAGTTACAGGCAAAGCTGTCACACAGCGGCGTGAGCCGGAAGAGCTTTTGCATGACCTGCTCGGGGTCTGCGCCGCGCTTGAGGTCGATGGCGAGCTTCAGACCGCTGAGGTCGGTCTCGTCGCGCATATCGGCCACCTCGCGCAGCTTGCCCGCCTTGACGAGCTCGGCCACCTTGTCGATGACAGCCTCCACGGTCGTAGAATACGGGATCTCGTAGATCTCGATGATGTTCTCCTTCGGCAGGTGCCGCCAGCGGGCGCGCACCTTGAAGCTGCCGCGTCCGGTGCGGTAGATCTGCGCCATCTCGCTGCGGTCGTAGAGGATCTCGCCGCCGGTCGGAAAATCCGGCGCGGGCAGCGTCGAGAGCAGGTCGTGGTTCGGATCCTCGAGATAGGCGATCGTCGTGCGGCAGACCTCCTCGAGGTTGAAGCCGCAGATCTGGCTCGCCATACCGACGGCGATGCCGAGGTTTGCCGACACGAGCACGTTCGGGAAGCGCGTCGGCAGCAGCGCCGGCTCTTTCATCGAGCCGTCGTAGTTATCGACAAAGTCGACGGTGTCGCTGTCGATGTCGCTGAAGAGCTCGGCGCAGATGGGTGCAAGCTTTGCCTCCGTGTAACGTGAGGCGGCATAGGACATGTCGCGCGAAAACACCTTGCCGAAGTTGCCCTTGGAGTCCACAAACGGCGTCAGCAGCGCGCCGTAGCCCTTGGACAGGCGCACCATGGTCTCATAGATCGCGGCGTCGCCGTGCGGGTTGAGGCGCATGGTCTGACCGACGATGTTGGCCGACTTCGTGCGTCCGCCCGAGAGCAGGTTCATCTTGTACATCGTGTACAGCAGCTTGCGGTGACTGGGTTTGAAGCCGTCGATCTCCGGGATCGCGCGCGAGACGATGACACTCATCGCATACGGCATATAGTTTTGCTCCAGCGTCTCTGTGATGGGCTGGGAGATGACCTCCGCCTTGAGCCCGACGACGTTGGGATCGACTGTTTTCTTGATTTCCGGTGCTTTTTTTCTCGGCATAACGTTACCGTTCCTTTACGCAGGTTTTTCTCAGGAAATATCGGCCAGATCGAGAAACTGGCTGCCGCACTCGGCGATGTGCGCCTTGCGCCCGGCCAGATTATCGCCGAGCAGCAGATCGAACATCTGCGCCGTGCGCTCGACGTCCTCCGGCATGACGCGGATGAGCTTGCGCGTGTCGGGGTTCATGGTCGTGAGCCACATCATCTCGGGATCGTTCTCGCCGAGACCTTTCGAGCGGTTGATGTCCGCCTTCGCGCCGCCGAGACCGTCGACGATGGCCGCCTTCTCGCGGTCGGAATAGGCGAAGTAGGTCTTGCCCTTGCTCACGATCTCATACAGGGGCGACTCGGCGATGTACACATAGCCCTCGCGGATCAGCGTCGGCGCGAGGCGGTAGAGCATGGTGAGGATGAGCGTGCGGATCTGGAAGCCGTCCACGTCGGCATCGGTGCAGATGATGACCTTGTTCCAGCGCAGGTTCTCGAGGCTGAACGCTGAGAGGTCCTTGGCCTGCTTGCTCTGCACCTCCACGCCGCAGCCGAGCACGCGCATGAGGTCGGTGATGACGTCGCTCTTAAAAATGCGCGCATAATCGGCCTTGAGACAGTTGAGGATCTTGCCGCGCACGGGCATGATGCCCTGAAACTCCGCATCACGCGAGAGTTTGCACGCGCCGAGTGCGGAGTCACCCTCCACGATGTAGATCTCGCGGCGCGAGATGTCCTTCGAGCGGCAGTCGACGAATTTCTGCACACGGTTGGCAAGGTCGACGTTGCCGGTGAGCTTTTTCTTGATGTTCAGGCGCGCTTTTTCCGCCGTCTCGCGGCTGCGCTTATTGATGAGCACCTGCTCCATGACGCGGTCAGCATCAGTCTTGTGCTCGATGAAATAGATCTCCAGCTGCTCGCGGAAAAACTCCGTCATGGCTTCCTGGATGAACTTATTCGTAATGGCCTTCTTTGTCTGGTTCTCGTAGGAGGTGATGGTCGAAAAGCAGTTCGTGACCAGGATCAGGCAGTCCTGCACGTCCTGAAAGTTGATCTTGCTCTCGCTCTTCTGATACTTGCCCTGCTGCTTGATGTAGGCGTCGATGGCGGAGGTGAAGGCGCTCTTGGCCGCCTTTTCCGGCGCGCCGCCGTACTCCAGCCAGGACGAGTTGTGGTAGTATTCGATGTCGTTGACGCGGTTGGAAAAGCAAAACGCCGCCGAGATCTTCACCTTGTATTCGGGCTTATCCGCACGGTCGCGTCCGCGGCGCTCGGTCTCCATGTAGGCCGGCGCAGTCAGCGCATCCTCGCCAGCGAGCTCCTTGACATAGTCGAGGATGCCGTCGGCATAGCAGTAGTCCGTCGTCTCGAACGTGCTGCCGCGCTGCACGCGCAGGCGAAACGTCACGCCCTTGTTCACGACGGCCTGCCGGTGCAGCACGTCCTGGAAATAGCTCTCGGGCACATCGATGTCCGTGAACACCTCCAGATCCGGCCGCCAGCGGATGGTCGTGCCGGTCTTTTTGCGGTCGGCCGGGGCGCTCTCCAGCCCTCCGACGACCTCGCCCTGCCGAAAATGCAGGCTGTACTTTTTCCCGTCGCGCCAGATGGTCACGTCCATATATTCCGAGGCGTACTGCGTGGCGCACGCACCCAGACCGTTGAGACCGAGCGAGTATTCGTAGTTCTCGCCCTCGTTGTTTTTGTACTTGCCGCCGGCGTACATCTCGCAGAAGATCAGCTCCCAGTTGTAGCGCTGCTCCTTCTCGTTCCAGTCCACCGGACAGCCGCGCCCGAGATCTTCCACCTCAATGGACTTGTCTTCGTAGCGCGTAACGGTTATAATATTGCCGAATCCCTCGCGCGCCTCGTCGATCGCGTTCGAGAGAATTTCAAACACCGCGTGCTCGCAGCCCTCCAGCCCGTCAGAGCCGAAGATGACGCTCGGACGCTTGCGCACGCGCTCCGCGCCCTTGAGCATCGAGATGCTATCGTTGCCATAGGTTGTCGTTGAGGCCTTTGCCATGTCGTTGGATCCCTCTCATATCACAAGATGTGGTAGCATTGATTTCATACCTTAACCAATCTAGTATACCGTATCAAGGCCGGAAATGCAAGGAATTCCAAAAAATAGACGGGGAACGCAGTTTGCGCTCCCCGCCGCCCCGGAGTCTCCGGGACCGAGCCCGCCGCTCCGGCACTTGACGCGCTCCGTACTGAACGCTCCTCCGGAGAGCCGGAGCTGCACGTCCCCGCGCGCACAGCGGCCTGCAGGCTGCCTGCAGGGGTGCGGAGGCTGCGCCGCGGTCTGTGTACCGGGTCTGCCTTCGCGGGTCTGCGTTGCTGCGTCGCGCGGCGGATCTCACGTCCGGTCTCAGTATGTGCCCGCAGGCGAGGCGCTATGCACGCGGAATTTCGCTGCGCCGTGACTAAAACCGCCGCTGCCGGCATAGAATACACAGAAAAGCGAACGGAGGCTTTTCCATGTCCGGACTGAGAAAGCAGCAGCGGGCGCACCGTGCGGAGGTGCAGCGCGTGCGCACCGAGATGCTCGGCGTGCGCCGCGCGCTCGAGCAGGCCTACAACGAGTTTGACAACGTCACCGATCCCCTGCTGATGGAGGCGTGCATCTACGAGATCAATGCGCTGCGCGCAAAGTATAACTGCGCCGTGCATGATCTGAAAAATCTGACACAATAGGATGGGTTTCTTATGCCACAATCACTGACTGACATTCTGATCGTCGTCGCCGCCGTATTTCTCCTCTGCTGCGATGACGAGCGAGAGCAGCATCTGCTTTGCCTTGTCGCGGTACTTGCCGCGCCATGCGAACCACAGCACAACGATGAGCGCGACAAACAGAACTGCCGTAATGATGTTTGAAAGATTGTTCATGATAAATTCCTTCATGTTCTTATCCTCACTTTCTGAATCTGTTTAATAGCCAATTCAAGCCGCCAAGAATGGCATTGATGAGCTTTGCAAAGAATCGTCCGAGCTTCGTGTCATACGGCTTTTTAACCGTCGTCAGCGCCTCTGTCAGACGCTCGATTTCCGCCTTTTGCCGTTCGATTGTTTCCTTTGCCGAGCTTAATTCTTTCGTTGCCGTCACAAGGGAATCCGAAAGCGCTTCCATCAGCCGTTGATTCTCTTCGCTGTTTGCGGTTTCCTCTTTAAGAAGATCGAGCTGCGCAAGAAGTCCCTCAATCTCCAAGGTCAGTTCCTCGACCTTTTCCGCAAGCGCCGCATTCGATGCTTCCAGCTCCGCGATGCGTGCTTTTCTCTGATTCTCGGATATCTCATCGACGACACCCCATGCCTCGCGGATCGTCGAGGTGTACG
>ENA-ORSS01001479-ORSS01001479.1-human-gut-metagenome-genome-assembly--contig:-NODE-1479-length-23974-cov-3.264100_pt1 | contig 23974 bp, 45 predicted proteins | sample MGYA00241899_ERZ509162 | MGnify/ENA primary metagenome ERZ509162 (study PRJEB26280, sample SAMEA2338641) | human gut metagenome | biome: human gut; feature: human-associated habitat; material: faeces... | reverse complement strand
GTTTACGACCTCTGCTTTTGCGGCACCGTTTGGCAGAGCCAGAGGGCGGGTGACCAGTGCAAAAGCGTTTTTATGGAAGGCAAGGTTCTGGATAATCTGCGAGCTGTCCTTCTGGACGTTCTGGTCCATGTAGGTATCAAAACCAAACTTTCTGCCGAGGGATGCCTCTCTCAGTGCAGTACCGTTGTCGCCAACCTTGTCCGCCTCGTGGAAGGTTCCCAGCTTCATGAAAGCAGCCTCGGTCAGCGGGTCGAGCACAAGTCGTCTGTCGCCCAGAGGAGCCTTTGCGGTGTTGAGCAGTGCGCCTGCATCCACAATCGGGTCGATAGCAGTCGGCAGAGCAGCCGGGTCACCGGCAACCGCAGTAACATCCTTGTACAGGCTCAGCAGCAGGGTATCAATCTTGTCGTTAAATGCCTGCATTGCCGGCACAAGAAACTGCTTGGAAAAGTCCTTGATGTCAAGGCTCATCTCTTTGGAGGTTACCGAGAAGGAGACATCCAGGTGGTGGTCCATCTTGATTGGAACACCGGTTTCGGTCGCTTCCTGAATCTCGATGGCGCTGGTAAATTCCTTTGCGACAAAGGTTGCCGGTTTGCGCACGGTGATGGTGTCGCCCACCCCTGTGACAAATTCATTGGAATAATCTCGGTGCACCAGTTTTGCCATCACAGCGTTGTTTCTCAGCACCATCAGGGCTTCTCTTGCGATAATGCTTGGGGTCAGTAATGTGTTTCCCATTTTCTTCTCTCCTTATTTTTTATTTCTGTTTTGAGCGTTCTGCAATGTAATCTTCCATCGAAAGGCTGCCTAAATCCGCTTTGCTATTGGGCGGCGTGCCTGCCGGTGGGGTGTATCCGCTGCCCGCAGGCTTTGTGGAGATGACATCTGCATACTCGGTTTTTGCGGCAGACACCAGATTGTCAAAATCCTTTGCCTTGCCGCTTTCGTCCAGCTCCAACGACTTTGCATCAAAGAGCTTGCTTGCCATTTCAAGCGCTTTTCCGCTCAGTCCGGCAGAGGTCAGGACTTCCCTGACTGCCTTTGCTTTGGCTGCCTTGGTTTCCTTTTCGGTCTGCTCGGTTTTAAAGTCCTCAAACTGCTTTTTGAGTGCTTTGTACTCCTCGCTGTCCTCCACCTTGATGGGTTCCGGTTTGTGGTCCTTGAGGGCTTTGTCCACTTCTGCTTTGGAAAAAGTGTCCCTCGTGCTTATGTGCTCATTGATGAGAGCATCTTCCAGTTCCTTTGGAAGCTCAACGCCGCTCTGCTTTGCGGCAGCTCTGACAAATTCTCTTGTAAATGCCATTTGTTTCATCCTTCCTGTTTTTGGGTATAAAAAAACCACCCTTTTCAGGATGGTTTGATTGTTGAATTTGGGATTATAACAGATTTACTTTCCCTTCTTCAATCGCTTTTTCTAACTGCCTCATTATTTCTTCCTGTCTTTGTATATCTTTGGGAGCAGTCGATTCTTTTGCAATGATTACTCCTCCCGGACCCCAATCATTCATTCTTGCCAGAAATTTATCATGGTCGCTCAACTGCTCATACATTTTGATTTGTTCATCTTTCGACAAAGTCAGAAACTTTTTAAAGGTTATCATAATATTTCCTTTTTCCGGTATTTCAGTCCGTTTGCACAAGGCGTTTCAGGGTCTTTATCCACTTTATTACGATGCTCTTTGGTGGTTCCATCTGGAAACGCAGCGCACTTAGCAAATCCCCAATAGTGAACACAACTATTACATCTTCTCTGTCGAACACCAGGATACATAGAGATTCTAACTCTAAACTTATCATGGTCGGAAAGTTCGCGATAGCGTTCCCCTTTTTCTTCTTCCGACAGATGGCTCCATTCTTCAAATGTTAAATTTCTTTCATCCACAACCTATTGCCCTTTCTCTTAACAATCTCAAATTCACACTCTCTCGGAAACAAAATTTCCTGTTCATGTTCATTGTATGCGCGAATATCTCTCGCTGTTTTGCTTTCTATCTCCATCTGGATTTCCATTGTTTCATCATAAATTTCCGTACTGGAAGATGTATAGGGCAGATAAACTATGTTTGAACCCACAGTATGTTCAGCCCAAAATTCTTGTGCATCCATCGCAGAACTACTTATTGAACGATAAACCGTCCCAGTGTATACCGGCATCTTCTGCAACGCGGAATCCAGATTTCTGACAAGTTCCTGCTGCTCCTGCGTCAGCTCAATCCCTGCGCGCAAAGGGGCATTGATTTTATAACTGCCGCTGCTGATATACTCATTGAGCGCCCATTCTTCATCATCGGTTAGTGTCTGGTTTGCCTTCGATGGCTTTATTATACCACTTTCCGGCAACTTTTCAATATAGGTTTCATACCACTCCTCATACTTCATGTCGGCAGGAACGGTAATCGGGTTGTCCTCTGCGTCCCTTGCTGCCCTTGTCATCCGGGCGGTGTCGGTCGTCGGGTAGTGTGGCACCGCTACTGTGCGGCAGTTGACATGAAATGGCGGATAGTTTACCCCTACAACCACCCTGTCTGCGCTGTAAGCTGCCTGCCGGTACTCGCTGCCGGTCTTGCAGTACTCTGCCGGCACATCTCCCCCGGTATAGATACCAAAGATGCAGCCATCCAGAGATTGGCAGATGGGGGTTGTGCGAATATCCAGCGTTGCCGTAAGCTCGTAGTACGGTGCGCCCATCTCCCGATAGGCTTTCAGCCTTGCCTGGTTGGCAGCATAGCTCGCTTCGTTGTACAGCAGACGGTAGGCTTCGTACTTTTTGCCGCTGCCGATGACCTTGCCGTCCCTTCCCACCTGCACTGCACCGATTGCTTTGCCCAGCTCCTCTGCAAAGTACTGCGGCGGTTTGCCCTCGATGAACATTTGGTTGAGATACTGCCGGATTTTAAAGCCGCTGTCGATGTCCTGCCGCCACAGCCTGGTGGAGATGTCTGCGCCCATCACCGGGGAGGTGAGGACCTGTTCTATAAAACTTTCCGGGACTTTCGAGAATTTGAGCACCCTTCCGGTGGAAACAGAAAGGTCATACTGGCTGTGATAGTATTCTTCGAGCGTGACCCGCTCTGTGGTTTCCTGTATAACCTTCTGCTGTTTCTGATATAATTCCTGTAGCGTTGCATCCACCTGCATCAGCAGCGCTTCCAGACGGTTCAGGCGAATTTTCATGGAGATGTTTTCTACTTCGAGATGAAAGGTCCCGATGCTCTGGCGGGCAAGCTTTTCATACTCGGCAAGATTACCTTTAAATTCTGCAAGCTCTTTGCGGCTTAACAGCTGCTTTGCCTGTGCCAGGGTGATTTCGTTGTTTTTTGCATACCGCCCGTAAAAGGCATACATCTCTGCAACAATTTCCTTTTTTGCCTGCTCAAAGGCTTTCAGCATCTCCGGGATTGCCTGCCGAACCGCCTGTTCATAGCGTTCTACCGAGCGTTTTGCCCGCTCCTCCCAATAATGGTCCATTCTTTACACCTCTGGTTCGTCGGCAAACTGGTCCAGCAGATTCTGCATCCGCTGTGCTTCCTCCTGTTGCACTAAGGTGTCCTCCAGATCAGGGTCGTCGATGTCCGGGTGCAGGCGGCGTTTGGTGTAGTTGGACATCACTTCTGACGGGGTGCTTGCCAGGCGGTTGACCGTTTCGTTTGCATCCTTCGGTTTGTTTCGGGTCCACGACTGGATGATTTTTTGCTTGGTGTCTCTGCCCAAATAGCGCAGGATTGCACGCACCAGCCGGTTGAGCGACGAGCGGAACTCTGTTTCCATCAAGCCTGCCTTCAGCTCTAACAGATGGTACATATGGTCCACATAAGCGCCGGTTGCCTGTCCGGTGCGCTCGGGGTTCGGGTCAACTCCCATCCCCGCTACATAGATTTGCTTTTGCAGCATGGTCAGCGCAACGTCGCGCGCCTCGGTCGGAATTTCCAGCGATAATTTATCTACCCCGCCGGTGCCGTCCACTGTAAGATATTTCTGCGCCTTGATTTGCTGCAACAGATTCACCGGTTTTTTTACCTCTTCCAGCAGCGGGTCGCCGTCAGCGTCCAGCTTCTCGTTTCCTTCTGCATCACGCACCGGCACCCAGAGACTGTCCTCCGATTCGCCGGTCAGGTCCTTGAGCACCAAAACAATCTCCTGAATGTCGTCCAGGTCGTTGATAAATCCAGACACGACCTTGTCATAGGCATCCACCAATCCCTTGTACTTGAGCAGGTCGCTTGCCTTGCGCTCGTTGTTTGCAAATTCGATAAAGGGGATTTCGCCAAATTCATTCGGCATTCGGGTAACTTCCCTGCCGCCCACAATGACCGGCTCTTCCTCCATTGTCTCACCGTTGACAAAAACAACTTCCTGCTGATCCCACACCTCATAGTGGACCACATCGTTGCCGTCTGCGTTTTGCAGATTGTATGCGCGCACAAGGGCAATCGTTTCTTTGCCAATGTCCATCGGGTTGTAAAAAGCTGCGCACTGGTCCGCTTCCAGAGCTGCCATCCGAAACACACCGTCGCTGTCCACCCAGTATTCCAGCCAGGCTGTCCCTGCGTTGGTCGCATAGATTCCCAGCCGAGAGAGCACCTTTGCGTACTCGTCCCCCAAGGTGTCGTTGACCTCCTCGGACAATTCCTTATCCTTGCCGATGGTGAACACCGGCGGATAGGTCAGCACATAGGCGTTTTTCTGGACGGTCAGAATTTCATGCCAGTTGGTGGAAATGCGGTTATCTGCCGAGCGCAGAGGGTTTTGCCCAATGCCCTGTAAATATCCATTGACCGCGTCGATTGCCGCCGCTCCGGTGCGCTTAATGTCGTCCTCGTTGTTGTAGTACCTGTTGCCCAAAGCCACCTTGCTGCGCCACTCGCTCAGCTTGGCTTGAGCTTTGTCGATGTATTCGATTGCTTTATTAAGCTCTATTTTCATCACCTCCAACTCTCAATCCGCCCTGCTTGTACAGGATGGTGTTGACAAAATACCGCATATCGTCCATCGCATGGTCGGACGATTTGACCGGCTTGTCCTCGCCCTTGTCACTCGCCTTGCTGTCCCACACATAAGCGCCAAATTCGTCAAAGATGTCGTGGCAACCATCGCAAAACAAAAGCCGCCCGGCATTAAGCTCGGCGGCTGTGTTGCGGATTCCATCGAGTACATCGTTATTCGCTTCCTTTGTGCGGAATCTGCCGTGTTTTTTGATTGTCTGAATAAAGCTGGCAGCACTCGGGTCCACAATCACCGCGCGCACTGCCCGGAACGGCTGAGCCGATGGGATATTTTCTTTCACCAATCGTTCCAGCTCCTGATAGTGCTCCTCGTCGGTTCTGGGTCCTCGCTCCCTGCCGTCGTAGTAGCTGTCTGCCACCCGATACCATTTGCGGTTGTACAGTCCCCACAAGCCCATCGACGTCGGGTTGCTTGTGCCGTAGTCGATGGAGATGTAATACTTGCTGTATGGACGCGGCTTGCTTTTTACAATGTGCCTGTTCTTGTCAAACTGCGGGTAAATGATGCCGTCCGCCGCTACCCAAAGCCCTCTTACATATCGATCGTAAAACACACCGCTGTAGGTGGTGCGGTATCGCTCCTTAATTTCCTCTGACAGTGCCGGATTGTCGTCCAGCTCGAAGTGCAGGTGCAGTGCATTGTGGCGCTTCGCCTGCTGAATCCACTCTTTATAAAACCAGTGGTTCGGGCTGTCCGGGTTGCAGTTAAACCAAAACCGGCTGCCGTCCACGCTGCATCTGGCAAGCGCCTGTTCGACAAAGGAGCGGGTTTGCAGCGCCACCTCATCAAACAGCACACCGGCAAGGGTGCGTCCCTGAATCAGAGCGAAGGAGCTTTCGTCCTTGCCGCCAAACACCTCGAAGATGTTTTGCTTTTTGCCTTGGGTCACAATCATTGTTTTGTCCGCCCTGCGCCAGCTGATGCGATACTTTTCCCGCACCAGCTTGATTCCCAAGTACGGCTCGATGATGTTTTTGATTGCCGATTCCACCGTTTTTCCACAGATGGCAAACCGCTGGCGGTCGTATCTGCGCATGGCATCGTCCACAAAAGCAATCGACATAAACGACGTCTTGCCGGAACGCACCGCGCCGTCTGCAATCAGCGCATCGTAGGAAGTAAACGGAAAGGCAAGAATCTGTCTTTGCTTTTTACTGATTGGCATTTTCTTCCATCCTTTCCGCCTCTTCTTTCAGCGCTTTTGTCAGCGGGTCCTCTGCCATCTGCTCTGAAATTGTGTTTTTCTCAGAAACTGCGTATCGCTTCATTAAACTGTCTCCTGCTTTGAGCCTGTCCCCCAGAGCAGCATCCAACCCAAACTGGTCCTTCACCTCTCCACGCATTACGGCAGAATAAAAGCGCAGCACTTCGTCAGAATCCGCAATGAGAGTTTTATCCATTTCTGCGCGGCGACCGGCTATATACTCGGAAATGGCAGGTTTTGATAGGTTTTCGGTTCCGATTACTCTGGCTGTTTTATCGCTGTATCCTGCCAATCTTGCAGCCTCAGTCGCATTTCCTGTTTGCAAATAATACTCGCAAAAATTCTTTTGCTTTGTGGTTAGCTTCACGAGCCATCACCCCGCAATAGCTCCGCCAGTTTCTGCACTACCTCTGAGAGGCGATAGCTTTCTAAAATTGTTTTGTTTTTTATTTGATTCCCGCTTTCGATTGGAACAGTTAGCACATATTTTGTTATCATCCGTTTGACTTGCTCCGAATAAGATTGATACTGATTGATTTTTACCTTTATGCCCTGCCGGAGAAGGGCAGTTTGCAGTTTGTATGTTAATCTTTTGAGGTTCATGCCCCCGCTCCTTTCCCCTCCTAAAAATTGCAAAACAAAAGCCACACCCGAAGGCATGGCTCTTGTCCGAAAGGAGGTCTTACAATGAACTCGAATATGAGATTTTGTCTTTCTAATTCCATTATAATCATATCAGCTTATGATAGTGGCTTTCAATGGTCAATTCCTCTAACGCCCTGCCGTGCAGCCTCAATACCCACCGATAATCCAGCCTCATATCCTCCGCTACCTGCTCCCATGTTTCATCTGCAAGATAGTACAACCGCATCAGCTCATACAGCCGTCCATCCTCAAGCTGATCCAGGCAGGCGGCAATCTCCTTCCTGGTGTCCACATATTGGTCAATATGCCTGTCGATGTCGCTATCAATGTCCGCAAGCCGCGCAAGGGATGCTTCACGTTCGCTACTTCCTCCTCGCGGCATACCGGAAAGATTCGGGCTGACCTTGCAAACCAAATCCTGTAAACGCTCCTTTTCCTTTAACAGAGCATTGATTTTGCGGTTGAGATGTCGGCACCGGAGTAGGTAACGCTTTTTCTCCTGATTATTCATCCATCAACCCCGATTCCTTTCTGCTGTCCATCGCTGCCCGAAAGAGCGCATCGTTTTCCGCTTGTAGCTGTTCCAGCCTGTCTGCCGCCTCTCTCAGCACTCTACACCCATGCACACCGCAGCTGTGCTCATATCCGCAGCCAAGGCAATTCAAAGCAAAAGCACCTGTGTTTACTTTCAGCCTGCGCAGGGCTTTGATGATTTCTTGGGTTTTCATCGTGATTCCTCCCTTAGATTTCAAAAATTCCCCCATCTTTTCTTACTTTAGCATCTGGACTTTTTGAGCGTAAAATAGATTTGATTTTCTCATTATTTTGGAGCCAGTAACACAATTCCACAGCATAATATTTTAATTCCGGGTTCATTTTGCTCCTGATACTAAGTTTTAAAACCAGCGCGTCGGTTACTTCCGTCTCTATTGGGTAAACTGTAATTCTCCCGGTATTCTTGTCGACCTCTCGGCAAATTATTTTTAGCTCCACAACTATTCCTCCCTTGGTTCGAAGCTACTGCAAAAATCGCTTTCCAGCATAAAAGCCTGTTCATTATCTTCTGTGTACCATTCTGAGCAACTTCCCCAATCGGAACCATTTCTCTGCCAACACTTACACTCCCCACATCTTCCAATCGGCGGAGCAGGACGGGTGTTCCAATCCGCAATAGCGTATATCAATTCTCCATACTCAGGGCGAATATCGCTTCCGATGCAGGTTCCATCTTTGCAGCAAATTGAGTACAACCCAGCTTCCTCGACCAATGCTGCTTTGCCTCCGCAGAATGGACACGGCAACATAATTCCTTTCGCAGTACATAATCCCTGAGCCTGTTTGTCACCCATCAGAGCGCGGCGGATGAGTTCTTTTTCGTTCATGGCTTACTCCTTTCTGCAAAAACGGTTCATGATTTGCTTTTGGTATGGCGTGCACTCCACTTCTGATTCTGTTTTTGGTTGTGTTTTTGATTCTGTGCTATCAAAATCTTCCAATTCGGGATACCCCATAACATCCACATAGTAAAATGTTTTTTCTCTATCCAAATCAAGCTCCACCACATCACTAATCCATAGACAGTGCCCTTTAAAATCCTCAAGAGTGCCACTAGCAAATATTTCTTCTAGCAAGCCCATTAAAGACCACACATCTGTGAAGATTTCAGGAACCTCGATTGAACCCCGATAAATCTCTTGGTATCGGTCGATTGTGGGTTTTATTCCCATTATTTTAAGGAGGTTATAGCGCGAAAATTGTATTAAGATGTTATCTTCTATATCCTCCCGAAGCCGGAAGATAGCGTAGTTGATGTGTTTCATCGTGATTCCTCCTAATCCATCCTACTCTCAAATTTTGTAAAATACCAAAGCAGTTCGTCCTTAAATTCTTTGATGGCTTGTTCGGCGTGTTCTTCGGTATCAAAGTATATTTCTTCTAAACCTCTACCAAAAATACAAAAATCAACACATAAGTCGTCGTCTTCATAATCGTAGATAATGTAATACTTTTTAGTTTCTGGATTTCTCCAATCCACCTTCTCGCACAATTCTGCGCTTCTGCGCCACAATTTACGCTGGAGGGCTTGTGCCCTGATGATATTTTTAGCAAGAGTTTCGTCGGAAAAATAGTTAGCTTTTTCATATCTATTAGCATCAATGTCGTCAAACCTTTCTGTACTCAAGCCACAACCATTAGCAAAATTAACACAGTATGATTCATTGTTTTTTACTCTCTCCCAACCAGTTTTCTTCTCTTCCTTTTTCAAAACCTCAACCTGTTCCTCGGTGAGTTCAAGTTCAATTTGTTTGCCGTTGTATGTACCTGTGAGTTTCATAGTTATTCCTTCAATCCTTTCCATTCCCACATATTGTTTGCTTTCATATCACACATTAACCGCCCCTCTGGGCTTGTACATTCATCGGTTTCTTCGTCCAGCCATTTGCACCCCCTTTCAGGGTAAAGTTCCATAATACACCTCCTAATAAATCCAAAATGTAGCTATTGGGGCAAGTTCTGGATACCAACTTTTAAATCTTTCCCAGTCCTGCAAAATGGTTTGAAAGAACAACAGTGTACTTGATACTGTGCCCCATCTATTTTTTGGTTCATATTTTTTGTATTTATCTGGATGCTCTGTGAGTTCTTTTACACCATGTTCGATATAAGGGATAACATCAGTGCAAAGTCCATTATTAGCTTCGTTTAACCAATCAAGACCTGTTGACTTTTCGATTATTTCTCTAACATTCCAAGTGACATTAGCGTCACAATCCATTGGTTCAACCCAGTAATCGACACCTTCGACCTTTACTTTAAATCCAATATCATAGCTCGTAACTATTCCTCCCATTCCAAAAGCTGTCCGCATACAAGACATTTATCATAGTGTGGATTTTCCCAATATCCACCGGGACACACCTCTCCTAACATGTTTGAGCAATTTGGACAGACGGTTGGTTTCCAAAGTTTTGATGTCACATTAACCGGAATCCTTAATTTAACAGATTCGATAGCGTATTCAAGCGCAAGGTCAAAGTCTAGTTTTGAATAGCGACTAGGGAATCCACCACATTTCTTGATTGATTCCAATATCTTTAAGTATTGTTTTTCAAGGTCGTAGTACATAATCAGTCATTCTCCAAATCTAATTTTGCTCCGCAGTTGGGACAGAAATTCGGTCTGTATTGTGATTCATATGCGTGAACGCATTCCCCAAACTCAAAAAAATATCCATCTGGAAACATACCAAAGCCACATTTAGAGCATTCGATGATTGCTCTCGGCGTAGTCCACCGCCCATGCACCACCGGCGCAACATCGGCGGCTGGAATGGTCTCTAATATCGCCATAACTCCATCAAGATAAAACCTTCCGTTTAATAAGGTTGTGTTTTTTTTAATTTCTTCAAACCTTTGTAGGGCTTTTTCAAGTTCTATATATTTTGGCATTACTTATCACCCTCCTCTGAATCTGGAATTTTTCCCCTCAATGCGGCTTCGAGACAAAAGATAATTGTGTAGTCCAAGGGACTAATATCTTTTGGACGAGTTTTCTGCCGAAGTTCCAGCTTCATCAACTCGCTTTTAAGTGCGTATGCGATTTTCATAGGCTCCAAGTAATCAGACATTTTTTCGTTTTCTGGTTCCGGGATAGCCAAAACATCCTCCGCAGGCAACGCTTGCATTTCATCATACAACCTGTCCATGCTCCAGCTCCATGCCTGTGCGTTTTCCAGCAGTTTAAGCACCTGTTCGCGTTTGATGCATTCGTTCATTACTCGTTACCCCCAATCGCTTTATCACGTTTTGTCCATCGCTTTCTTTTTTCACTCGTTAAGTTGGGCTGCTTTAGTGTATCAATGATTGCAGCAAGAAGCCCAGGGAAGTACTTTTCTGCGTTTCGGAGCTTTATAGCTTTGGATTGGTTACTACTATCTGCGATTGCTTGCGCCTTTTGCAAGCAATCTATCATCCGGTACTTGTACTCATATATCATGTATGGGCAATTATTTGTTCCGGCTCTTTTAACCTCGCAGATAAGGAAGGGCAAGTCATCTCGCAACTCATAAAGAGCTGTCGCTATAACCCATGGCAATTCATTTAAAATCATAGATAGCCGAAATATCGTCGGGTCTGTGATTTTGTTTTCTGGGTTTCTGCCACAGTTTTTCTCGTGCTCTGCGGCTTCTTCTTTTGTCAAAAATACCTCGCCGCAATAATCGCACTGCCATGTTTGTCGCATTATTTTTCCCTCCTTATCCGCTTCCACAAGCTCTTTCGGTGTTCGAGGTCGTAGTCATCGCCAAGGATGTTTTCAATCTCGTTGAGCCTTTTCCAGATATGGCTATAGCCCATTTCGTTTGCCAAATCGTTTTCGGCTTCTTCCCATGTGCGCTTGCTCGTGATTCTTTCCATGCTTATTTTCCCTCCTCGCAAACCTCATAGCACCGGCACACTTCTTTTTTGGCATAGCTTTTGATGTCCGCTTCCAGCTTTTGGGATTCTCTTTTTGGAAACTCCGTTTGGTATCTGAGGTTGGTATGTACGATTGCCCTTGTAAGCTCCGGGAAAACCAGAATCAACACATCCAGATTGCAGCCTTTCCAGATGACTTTATCGATGATTGCATTGATTACGATTTTGAGCTCTCGCTTGATTTTTCGCTCCAGCCAAAGTCTCTTCTGCTCAATCTCCTCTTGATAGGTATATCTTTTATCCATGGTGTCCTCCTGTATGTAAATAAGCCTCCATCGCTTCAAAGTCCAGCGTTCCGGTTACTGAGCTTTGTGCTTTCTGTGGTGTGCTGTAGCCGTTCTTCTCCCATGTTCGGATTGCAGCCTTCCAGTCCTTCATCGGGTTCTTTCCCACCTTCCAACCGTTTGCCTCATAATAGTCTACAAAGCGGTTGGCATCCACACTGTTGCCCCTCTCCCGGCAGTATGCCTGTACCTCCTCGATTGTCGGCTTTGTAAAGTGGGCGCGGGCGGGCTTGTCCGCCTTTTTCTTTTTCTCTATCTCTCTATCTATATCTTTATCTATATCTATATCTATCTCTATATCTGTGTTACATGATGTTTCCGGTGGATTACCTTTTGTTTCGAGTGCGTTACTCGCTGTTACACCTTCATTACATTGTAACGCTTTTTTGCTCCGAAAGGCTCTAACGCGCTCGGCTGATTCGTTTTCCGAGCCGATACCTTTCAAGGCTTCTGGAAGCAGATAGGCGCCGCTTCCAGACTCCTCTATCAAGCCCTGAGAGGCAAGATATGAGAGCGTAACCTCCACATTTTCCGGCTCCTCATTGAGTTTGAGGGCGAGCTCCTCGCAAAAAGTAGGCTCAATTCCCTCATACTCAATAACGCCCTGATTTTTGATAGAGAGTAGCTGCATCTTGAGGTAAATTACGGTGTATGTATCACCTCCGGCAATCTTGCGCAGTTTCTTAATTCTCGGGCTATCAAAGTAATCCTCTTTGAGTTTAAGCCAAAAAAATCTCTTTGCCACTCCCTCTCCTCCTAGAACGGTAAATCTTCATCGTCGGAAGAAACCTCAGAAAAATCATTCATGCCCATCTGCTGTGGGGGTGGCAGTTGTGCGTTGTATGTAGCTGCCTGATATGCTGCCGGTGGAATTGCAAAGCTGCTCGAAAACTCCCCTTCCTCCGGCATCCCATCCGCCGATGAGCGGTTTGATTTCTCCCCGGTAAAATGTCCCTGTGATACCAGCACCTCGGTTGCTGTGCGGTTGTTTCCACTTTTGTCGGTGTATTTTCTGGTCCTCAGTGCCCCCTCCACCAACAGCAGCGAGCCCTTGTGAAACCACTGGGAGATAAACTTGGCAGTACCCTCCCATGCCACACAGGTGATAAAATCCGTTTTCTTTTTCTCCCCGTATCCACTGTCTACGGCAAGGGAAAAGCTCAGAACTTCCTTTCCGGTCTGTGTAAATTTCAGCTCCGGTTCAGCAGTCAGTCTGCCCATCAAAAATACCCTGTTCATCCTATATCCTCCATTTCAATTTTTTACACAGAAATTCATCCAACCGAATCCCGCACAGGTGATATTTTTTATCAAATGAGGCTTGTCCCACCTGATCCACCTCCTGATGATGCTGGCGGCACAACGGCTGTACTAGCTGCCCCAAATGGTGCAGCTGCCGCCGATCGCGTCCCATCCCCACCCGTTCCACCTCGTGGATGTCTGCCTTTTTGCCACAGATGGCACATCTCCGGTGCGCCACACAGGAATATAAGTACCGTTCAATATCCTCACACCGGTTGAGCAGGCTGTCCCTGCATGGGATTTCGTGCTCTATCGCCAAATCAATCAGGTAGGAGATAAACTCCCTTGCGGTGCTTACATCGCAGTTGGAAAGGCTAAAGAGGTTGATGTCTAACAGCTCGCAGTAGTGATATTCCAGCTGGTGCCGCACTGCCTCGGTGTCGGTGGTATCGATGAGGTACAACAGTTGGAGCTGTCGCAGCACCTCCCGGGACTGCCGCCTGTCCTTCGCCCAGGTTGCCCAATCTGCGATGTCCCGTACCATTGCAAAGATTTTTCTCCTCTGCGCCGGGGTGATGGTGCGACCGTCTGTCAGCCGCACCTCACACTCGGTAATCTCCTGCTTCTGTAACAGCCCAGCGTCCGAAAAAGGCACTGTTATGCTCAATGTCCTCCCATCATAGCCGCTGATATATCCTTTCATCAGCACTGCTTACCACCCCTTGATTGCTTCGATCAGGCGCTTTATTTGTGCCTTTGTGAGGTTCTCCGGCGTGTCGCCCATGCTCTGGCGCGCCCACTGTGCCATGATTGGCTTGTCCCTTCCCTTGTCAGCACCTGCCTTGTAAAACTCTGCAATCAGTTTTTCGTCTGCCTTCTCTCTAGACGGCTCTGTGTCCCTTGTGTACTTGGTTTTGTCTGCCTGCCAGTAAACATCCAGCCGCAACGCCCAAAGCCTTGCACGCCACGCTCATGGCGTCTGTGAGCGCCATCTTGTAGCACTCGTCGCTGGTATACATTCCGCTTTTTTCTTTTGCCACAAAACTGTTGCCGCCGATTCCGGGGATTGGCTCGCTCCATCCCTCCCCGATCCTGTGATACAGATTGATGAGTGCAAAGGCAGCGATTTCCCCGTTTGCACCCTGCTCCGTCCACAGCCTTTCGATGGTGTATTTCCAGCCTTCTCCACATGGTCCAAACTGCTCCGTCAGAGCCTTGATCCTCCACATCGGGTTAATGTCGCTCTTCCCGGCAAGCCGTCCGGCTTTGATTTCTCTGAGCGCCTCCGGCGGAGGCGTCCGCACAGCGTTGTATAAAGTCATGTTATCGCTCATAGTGATTCCTCCCCTGTCTCAAAAACCAATGGGCATCGTCCATCGATACATACATCTGAAAAAGGTAAAATCTGCTTTGTCAGCTCACACCGTTCTCTTAATTTATCAGCAGGGTCTGTCTGGCACATCTGGCAGTTGCGACAAACCAGTGTGTTTTTTGGTCCGTGAATCGGAAAATAAAAATTTAGACTTCCAAGGCTTGCCTTGATATATGTATCTATTTTCACAGCAACTTCTCCTTTACAAACTGCAAGAAACAATCATCCTCTTTGCAAAACTCCACTTTTTGATTTTCCATATCATCATGCTGTATGGAATTTATCATTTCTGCTGCGTATCCAGCTTTAATAATTCGAAGCTGCTCTTCACGATCGGCATTTGCAAACATCCAGTTCGCATAAAAATCCCACTCATTTTGCCGGACATATTCCCCTATAAAATCTGCACCTTGCAGTTCCAGATATTCTGTTTCACAATCCCTGCATATCCTCTCACCGTTTGCAAACTCAATCAGTTCATGTACCGGAACAAGCAGCTTACATTGTACACAGTAGCCTTTATCTATTTCTCTACACTGTGGATCGTGATATTCTTCCCCCACGATCATCCCATTTTCAACCATTGATTTTTTCATCTCTTTCTGTTATCATACAAGTACCGTTTATATTTTTTTTTGCCGCTCGCAGTCTGCTACACTGCCGGCGGCTTTTTTATCTTCTTCTGCCGTGATATTTGTAATACTTTGCATCCCGAAGATTACATCTTTCTTTAAAATTTCTGCCAAGATTGGCATATTCTGTGTAATAGACTTTATAATTGTGTTCGTTTATGCAATCGTACACCATTTTGGCGGGGCAGTCTGCGCATTCCTCGGGCATCCCCTGCCACTGGCAGTGCGCGCAGGTTTCTCGGCATACCTTTTCGGGTCCGCTTTTCATCCCGCTCGCCTCTCGTCTCTTGTCTTGCGCTGCATCTCTGCCTTGATTTCTCGGTATTCCTGCCGGGCGCAGATCACCTCAATCACCCATCCGGCAATCCCTGCCAAAATCAAGCCGCCAAACAGCAGCGCACTTCCTATAAATGCTGTAATGCCAATCATTTTTGATTCTCCTTTGTGTTTGTAAAATAGTCCTCAATCTCCGCCAGCGGAATGTTGAGCAGCTTGCAAATTTTGATTGCATCTATCACCGGTATGCGCTCAGGATTGCGCAGCCAGCCGCTCACCGTTTCCCGGCAGTGATATAGCGGCTCGGCAAGTGTCCGCGAGTTGTACCGGTTTTCCTCCATTTTCTCGGCAAGTTTTGGATGCCATTTTGGTTCTTGCATCACTCATCCTCCCTTGCAAAGTACTTGTGCATCTCCACTAGCTCAATATCCAGCAGCATGCACAATTTAGCAGCTTCGCACACTCGGAATTTCCACGGCTGGCGAAGTTTCTGCGATACATAATCTGCACTTCTTCCCAGCTCTTTGGCTAGCCTCTGGATGCTGTATCCGCGTTCTGCCATCTTGCCTTTTAAGAGATTAAGCATCAATCTTCGCCCTCCCGCTTACAAACAGATTTACAAAGTACACCTGCCCCTTGCCTGTAACCTTCGGGGTTTTGCTTACATGGATGTGCCCGTCACTGTGGGTGATGGTAGTTTCTTTAATCTCAAACAGCCCCATCTCCATCGCCCTTTGCGTTGGCATATTGTAGTCGCTTCCCTGCCGGCGGATTAAATAGCCGTTGTTTCGCAGCCACTCAAACAGGCGGTTCTGCCCAATGTTGATACCGTTCTGCTTGAGCAGTTTTGCCAGCTCGCCAATCAGGATTGAGGTTTTGGCAACTTCCACCGATTCGGCAAACAGCACCTTCGGTTTCTGTTCTTCCATTTTTACTTCCAGTGCCCTGCGCTTTTCTTGCTCGGCTTTCAGATTTTGCGCTAACTGGATAAGGGTATCAGGCTTTAGCAGCACCTCCTCCAGCTTGTCCGGCGTGAGGTAACCACCATGCTTGCGGATGCTCGGGATAACCTCGCTTGTAATCCAGCGCTTAAACTGTTTTGCGCCCGGCAGCTTACTCGACAGCACCAGACTGTATAAGCCGGATTCGTTGATGATGGTGGTTTTACTTTGTCCAGCAAGCACATTCCCATTTTGGGAATCTGCTATATCCAGCATTATAAAAGTTTTGTCCTCATCATCAACATGAGTTGATACAGCTTTGCTTGCATTTGCATAACCTAAAATTTCCGCTACATCTTTCCCGACAAACCACGGTTCGCCGTCCTTCTCGATGGTTCTGATTTCCCCAAACTCGGGGTTTTTAAAAATCTGTAAGTCTGTCATGGTTTCCTCCTTTGGTCATCTTCCCTTTCGTGCTATAATGGAGCAGGAAGGGAGGTGATTATGATGTCTGTGTTCAACACAACTGCAAGAGGTTTCTGTCCTGTGTTTCAAGAGTATCGGGAGATCGTTGTGACGGTAGAAAAAGCCCATTTTCTTTCGTCCGGTGTCGAATATGCCCCACGCCGTTACGATTGCCCTAACTCTGATTCCTGCACAGTGATTGAAAACGGTGAGGATTGCCCAATCTTCACAAACTTCTCTTACAAGTAATGCTGATAGCCTCTCTGCCCGGGGAGGCTATTCTTTTTGTAAATCCCATGGTGTAAACTTCGGGAGTGCTTTTGTTTCAATATCTACATTTGCGTTCATGTGAATCACAAGTTCCTGTGCCTGTTCCCGCTCGGCATCAATACTGAAATCTACTCTGCGAACCCCTTTCAGTTTCATACCGTCAATCCAGACTTCTCCGTGAACTCCGTCCTCTGAACGGATTTCCACTTTTGGCAGGTTGCCCATCCTCTCACTTCCTTTCTACACTCTTGATTTCCGATTCAGTATGATTTGCAAGAATTTGGAAGGGTGTCATTTGAAATGCGCCCCTTTAACTTTCTGAGTTTTGACATGGCTTTTCCTCCCTGCTCAAAAACAGATTGACAAAATAAACCTGCCCCTTGCCTGTAACCTTCGGGGTTTTGCTTACATGGATGTGCCCGTCACTGTGGGTGATGGTAGTTTCTTTAATCTCAAACAGCCCCATCTCCATCGCCCTTTGCGTTGGCATATTGTAGTCGCTTCCCTGCCGGCGGATTAAATAGCCGTTGTTTCGCAGCCACTCAAACAGGCGGTTCTGCCCAATGTTGATACCGTTCTGCTTGAGCAGCTTTGCCAGCTCGCCAATCAGGATGGATGTTTTTGCAGCTTCCACCGATTCGGCAAACAGTACCTTTGGTTTGTCCTGCTCGATTTTGGTTTCCAGTTCCTTGCGCTTTTCCTGCTCGTCTTTCAGGTTCTGTGCAAGCTGCATCAGGGTATCAGGACTGAGCAGGACCTTTTCCAGCGTTTCCGGTGTCATGTATGCGCCGTGCTTATGGATAGTTGGAAGCACATCATCAAATACCCAGCTTTCAAATTTTTCTGCTGCTGGAAGTTTTGAGTGAGCTATTAAGCGGTAAACATCGCCTTTTGGAATAAATGAAAAGCTTTGCATCCCACCGTTTGAAAGGATGTCGTGTTTCACGACGCCCTTTTTGCAATGCCTTCTAATAGCATCTCTTGGGTTGCTGTATCCCAAGGCTTTGGCTACATCGGCAGCGCAAAACAAAACTTCGTCTTTGTCCTCCAATGTTCTGATTTCCCCAAATTCGGGGTTTTTAAAAATCTGTAAATCTGTCATGGTTTCCTCCTATTTATAACTTACTTAAATGCAAGTTAGTCTGCAAAAAAAATTGATTCTACTTCATCCGATGTTAAATCCAAAAACTGCTTGATAATTTGGATTTCGTTTCGGGTGAAGTCACTTGTGCCGTTTACCTTTCGATAAAGAGTTGCTTCGTTAATGCCAATAGCACTTGCGACATCTCTCATTGTTTTTTCGTGCAACGAGAGTTTCGACTTAAAAACATTTAATCGGAACACTATCTTTCACCTCCTTCAATCTTGCGTTTACGTATGACGTGTTTCTATATTATCACTTACTTAAACGCAAGTCAATACCTTTTCGCAAGTTTTTTGGAAATATTTTTCAATATATGTTGCAAAAACGCAAGATATATATTATAATGTACTCATAGAAAGAAGGGGAATAAATGAGCAATTATTTAGCTGACCGCCGAAAAGAACTTGGTCTTACGATGAAGCAAGTCGCAGAAGCCGTTGGCGTTTCCGAAGCTACCGTAAGCCGTTGGGAAAGCGGACAAATTGCCAATATGAGAAGAGACAGAATCGGTACTTATGCAAAAGTTTTGCAGGTAAGACCTACTTTTATTATGACGGGAGAACCTGAATCCCCAGAAACGCAAAAAGCGCCCACCCTTAATAAAAAGGATGAGCGCGATATTGCAAAAACTCTGGAGCAATTAAGAGAAACTCTCGAAAATGAAGAGGGTTTGATGTTTTACGGTGACCCGATGTCGAACGAGGCAAAAGAATCTATCCTTGCCGCTATGAAACTGGGAGTGCAAGCCGCCAAACTAAAAAATAAAGAAAAATACACTCCTAAGAAATACAAAAAGGACTGAACCGATGATACAGGATGCAAAGCTAATGGCACAATCTCTCATTTCCCGCTACACTACTAATAACCCTTTTGAGATTGCCGATGCTCTCGACTACATTGTTTTGTTTGTCCCCCTGTGCGGGATCCGAGGCTTCCATCAGTACATTAAACGAAACCACATCATCTATATTGATGATTCCCTTAGTGAGGAGGACCAGCGCTGGGTCTGTGCCCATGAGCTGGGACACATCTTCCTGCACCCTCACCTCAATAAAATGTTTATGGCGAATCATACTTATAATGTGCAATCAAAATATGAACAGGAAGCGGACAAATTTGCTGTTTGCCTCTGTTATCCATTCGATCGGCTAGCCGAAGAGTATGACGGATGCACCACTGCACAGATATCAGAGATACTTGGACTACCGCTACCTCTGATAGAGTATGCTATAAAATAAAAAAAGCCCCGCTCAGACCGGTTCTCTAAGCGGGGCAATGAGAAACCGCGCGGTTCGTTTGCACAGCCTTCTCAGTTTTTATTGTAACAAGATTGATTGATATTGTCAATCAGAAAAACCGCCCTCCGTGCATCAACACAGAGAATGGTATAGAATACATTGCCGACATTGGCAAATCAATCCCCATGCCAAAGGACGACGCTCATATCGTCAATGAAAGGAGATGATCGCATGGACCTTTCCCCCGCCCTGCAAAAGCAGATCGCACAGCTCGGCGCCCGCTACGGTGCCACAAAGATTGTCCTGTTTGGCTCCCGTGCGCGTGGGGACAACCATCCCCGCAGCGACATCGACCTTGCCATCTACGGGATGCCCGAAAGGCAGCAGGCTTCCTTCTACTTTGCGGTCGAGGAAGAACTTCAGACCCTGCTCAAATTTGACCTGGTACACATTACGCAGCACACCAGTCCCGCGCTGCTGCAAAATATTCAAAAGGATGGTGTCACCCTCTATGAGCAAGTATAAAACGAAAGTGGAAAACTTCTGCCTTGCCGCTCAGCGTCTGAACGAAGCAAACCTGGCTTTTGAGTCGGAACCTGACAACGAGCTTTACCGTGATGCTTTAATCCAGCGTTTTGAGTTTACCTTTGAGCTGGGTTGGAAGTCCATGAAGGAATATCTGGAAGATCAGGGGCTCACCGTCACCATTACCTTCCCAAAACAGGTTCTCAAAGAAGCTTATCGCTACCAGATGATTGACGATGAACAAATCTGGTGCGATATGCTTTCGTCTCGCAACCAGACTTCTCACATCTACGATGAATATACCGCCCAGCGGATTGCTAAAGCCATCAGCCAGGACTATGTCTCCGTTTTGCTGAAACTCAAAGAATACTATGAAAACTAAAATATAAAAAAAAGAACCGCCCTCTGTGCGCCAACACAGAAAGCGGCTCGGTTGCCCCGTAAAGGAGCGCACATCATAATAAATCGCACTGTTATTATAGCACTCTTTTGATGGGCTGGCAACTGCATACCCCAAAAAATGAGTGTTTTTTTTACGTAAAAAATCCCTGCCAGAATCGACAGGGATTAGATATTAAAATACCCAAACAATTAGTAATGCACATATAAGCAAAGCAATAGGAATAATAAATTGCCATTTACTCGTCTTATGTTTCGGAAGAAACAAGGAAATTAAACCGGCAAATAATCCAAGTGCACCAACAATAATTAAGTTATATGTAAGCAAATGGATAATATTGAACTGGCAACTCTGTAAAAAGCCGACATTTAAATTGATTAAACTGAAAATACCGATAAAAATTGTCATTAAAGTCATCACATTTCCATAGATGCCTTTTTCCATATTTTCTATATCATCAATCTTCTTTTCGACTTTTTCAACATCATTTTTGAGCAAATTCTCATAATTTCCTAAATTTCGAAAATCAAATTCATCAACAAAGTTACCACTATATGGGTTTTCTGGCACATGATCTAATTTTTCAAATCTAATTGCTGCAATAGAATCTCCTTTTTTTATTGAAATTTTATCACTTGAAATATTCCTTACTCTGAAAAAGACTTTTGTTTCATGCCCTGGTTGATATGTAGGTGCATCTACAACCAAACCTTGACGAATACGAGAATTTCTCTGTTCCACATGTGCAATTAAATCATTTGGTAAAAAAATGTCCTCAATACAAGCAACAAAAACTACGTCTTGAGAATTTAATTGCCATTTTTCATATTTCTGATTAGAGCTGTTGACAGGAATAATTTCTTTTATGGTCAAATCATATGAAATTGGTCCGACATTATGATTATCTGCATTTTTTATGACCCCTTCAGCAATTAGTTGCCGAATATCCTTATCAACTAGTGTCATAAAAACATCTCCTTGATACAATTAGTTTTACTGTACGTATAATATCACTTTATTAATGTTAATTCAAGCTTTATTGTATATTTTATATAATTTGTTTTGATTTTTTTCTTTTATTTGTTTATTTTTGTTCATTTTTATATTGGAAAATCAATTTATCTATAAGGAGTGTATTTTTTATGCCAAAGAAAAAACTTAGCCCACCAGTGTGGGACGAAAAAAATCAGCGTTGGGTGAAAACTGCGTACTGCAATAATCTCAAGAAAAACTTTTACAGCAAAAAGAAAGGCGCTACCACAGCAGAGCGGGAAATCACAGCAGCCATCAACGCCTGGAAGGAAAAGATAGAAGGGCTCACCGGATGTGGAAAGCTTACGCCTATGTCGCGCGTGAAAGATGTGTACGAAGATTTTAAAATTGACATAGAAGCCCGCACCAGTAAAGCAAATTGGCATACAGTAGAATGGCGCTTTGAATCGTGGATTTTGCCGGTTATCGGCAACCTCTCCATCCTTGATCTAAACGATGGCATCCTCCAAAAAGTGATAAACAATGCATATGCCAAAGGCAATCTATCCCACAAAACTCTACGCAATATGCGCGCTGATATGGCAGCCTTTTTAAAATTCTGCCGCAAAAATCAGATAACATCCTATCACCCGGAAGATATCGATATCCCCAGAAGTGCTGGGCGGCGGGAAAAGAAAATCTTGCAGCCTGATGATTTAAAGGTACTATTTTCCGTTGATACATCTATCATTAATAATCAGCGCGTACTTGAGCCGTATATCTACGCTTTCCGCCTCCAGGTGCTCCATTGTCTGCGCCCTGGCGAGGTTGGAGGGCTTAAAAAATCTGATAGAGTAGGCGATATTGTGCGAGTACAGCGCTCCATCAATAGCGAGAAAGAAATCACCAGAGGCAAAAACGATAACGCAGTCCGCGCCTTCCAGCTCTCAGAACTCGGGAAAGAGTGCTGGGACAAGCAAGTTGCCTTATCAGATTCCAAATGGCTTTTCCCGGGCTTTGTAACAGATACCTACCGCAAACGCTTGCGCTCATACTGCCTATCTAATAATATCACGCTGGTAACTCCCTATGAGCTCCGACATACATCTTTTTCGGTGATGCAGGCCTTGCCGGAAGGACTTGTAAAATCCGCCGGTGGGCACTCTCAAAACATGGATACTTTCGGTGTGTACGGGCATGAGGTACAAGGTGATATGGACTTAACAGCCCAGCTTGTGCAGGAACGATTTGATAAGCTTCTCGGGAAATAGCCCTTGATTTTGATGGTGTTTTTGATGGTGGATTTTCCAACTTATAGAGCGGTTTTATCCGTATATGATTTTTAATCCCTAAAAAATCGGCATAATCAAGCCAAAAAACAGCAAATCAATTTGTATGCTGTTGATTTAAAGCCGGTCCGAATCCCGCCAGCCCAGCCAAAAACAGAAACCCAATTTTGTGGGTTTCTGTTTTTTTATTTAAATCAAATGGATTTTTCCATCTTCCCCCTTCGTATGGCACAGTATGCCCTCTGCCTGCCGTTTCATCACAATCAAAAAGCAGGCAAACACAAAGGAAAGCCGGAGGACCAACATGAAACCATCTTTTGATGACAAACAAAAAAGCACCTTAAAAATCATCGACTCCTCCATTGCAAGCTGCGAAAAGGTCGGAGGAAAACTCAAGGAAGGCTCCTCTCAGCTCTCTTTGAACACCAACCGCCTGCAAGCGCTGTATCTTGCAAAGGAAATCCTGCAAAACACCGACTGCGATGCCGACAGACAGCAAATCGAACAGGCGCTCATCCAAATCACATCCATCCGACGCAAAAGTGAAACCGGGCTTGCCCACGCAAAAGCAGGCTCTGCAACCTATACCCGCTTTCAGCGACTGGTAGAGGCTATGGATGTGGTCTTACAGGGTCTGGAAACGGCAAAAAAGAAAAAGGACAAGCTTTAAAAAGGCTTGTCCTTTTTTTGTTTGTCAACAGCAATGACTCACAGCAGCAGCGGCGGCGGTTCTAAACGGCTGCGCGGCAGGGTGATGACCGGAGCTACCAGATATTCCTCAATCACCGGCAGATAGCGCTGGCGCAGCTGCTCCTCCAACTCAGTAAGCTGCGTTCCCGTCCGCTCGAGCTGCTGCATACGCAGCTGCGCCGATTGCAGGGACACGCCGAAGATGTCGCACAGATCCTTTGCGTCCCGAAGTCTGCCGCGGTGTATCAGCTCCCCTGCCGCTGCCGTCGGCATCAGCAGGCTGGCGGCAAAGGCGTTCGCCTCCGCCTCCTCCCGCACACCGTCGCAGCTGTGGCGGCAGCAAATATGCCCCAGCTCGTGGGCAATCGACCAGCGTCTGCGGCAGCTGGACAGCACCTCCCGATTATATAAAATCAGGTATCTTCCATACACTGCGTATGCCTGACAATCGCGGCTGCTCTGTGCCATAAAATCCTCCGCGGAGCGTCCGACACATTCGGCATAATGCTGCACCGAATCCACCAGGATCTGCCCGCTGCAATCCAAATGCAGCGGGTCGGTGCGCAGGGATGTAATCCTCTGCCGAAGAAGAAGTTTAACTGCCAGTACATTGGCACGCTGAAGATTGGGCACCTGTCAATCGCCTGCTTTCTGCAAAGATTTTCTGCCTGCTACTGGTTTTGATCGGTCTCATCGCCCTCCTTCGGGTCGATACCGATGGCGGTCAGATAGATGTCGATGGTATCCCGAAAATTATCGAGGATACGCTTGCGGTCTGCCTGCGGGATTTTCTGGGTGTGCCGCGCAAACATCACAATATCCGGGTCGCTGAGGATGTCCGCCATGTCATCCAGCTCCGGCGGACGGTTCTTGATGTCGGTTTTCCCCAGAAGATAGCTTTCC
>ENA-ORSS01001474-ORSS01001474.1-human-gut-metagenome-genome-assembly--contig:-NODE-1474-length-24022-cov-15.167355_pt1 | contig 24022 bp, 29 predicted proteins | sample MGYA00241899_ERZ509162 | MGnify/ENA primary metagenome ERZ509162 (study PRJEB26280, sample SAMEA2338641) | human gut metagenome | biome: human gut; feature: human-associated habitat; material: faeces... | reverse complement strand
AGTACGCCTGTGAACGCAAAGATAAATGCCCAGCTGCCCGCAAATTTTGCGATCGCATCCGCCGCACGCTGCCCGAGGGTGTATTTTTCCGCGGTGGGGCTTTCGGAGATTTTGCTGTCTGCCAGCAGGTTCAGAACTTCCTCGTCCGACATATCGTGCTGGATGTCCTTGAGGACTTCCTTCAGGAGCTTTCGGTTTTCTTTCATTCGCCTTCCCCTTCTTTCCGGGATTTTCTTCATTATACTCCGCTCTCCCCGACGCGGTCAAGCCGCTTGTCCGGCACGGGCGCTGGGGCTGTCTGCCGCGAAGCAGGAAAATGCCCGGAGGCAGAATGGCGAACACGCATAAGGGCAACAAATAACCGCTTAGAGCAAGAACCGGCAACAGTCACTTGACTGCTGCCGGTTTAACTGTGTATTTATGGTCGCTATATGCCGCAAGGTAGCTAAAGCAGAACCAGAAGCCGTCGCGCGCAAGTAGTTTTTCGCGCAAGGCATCGACTTTTTCCGTCTCGCCATGCGTTTCCAGCAGTACGCACAAACCATAAGCGGTCATGGCAAACTGCAGATCGTCCTCTTCCGTGTCCAACTCTGCCAGCATATCTCCAAATTTACTGTTCTGCTGGAAACACTGTGGGTTTCCAGCAGAATTTTTGATTTTGTCAACAGGTCCGTTATGGTACCTTATCTTGATAAGGCTGCCGCATAAAGGTAGGTTCAAAAAATATTTCACGCAAAATCATATAAAAAGTGCTGATACTGTGAAAACGTTGAAATTTTCGTTTGCTTTTTGTTTGATTTGCACGATTGCGATATTGAATATTACCAAGAACGCAAGCTGCTAATCGGTAGATTTGCAATATGATCAAGCAAAAAGTCCGCTTTGCGCGATATTGAAAGAAAAAACGAGAAATAAAGAGAAAACTAGAGAAAAGATATGGCGTATTTGACTCACAATCTATAGCTTACATTGCTTTTATGAATACTGCAGCGCAAAATAAATGTGAAGTTAACTTGCCATATAGCCATATATGGATGGAATCTGGAGGTGCCAACCCATGATGCGAGATCAAGACTATATGCCAATTTATAAGAAAATCAAGGAGCAGATCCTTAATGATATAGCGAAAGGAATATACGGGCCAGGCGATATGCTGCCAAAACAAACAGAATTCGCTGATGCCTATGGAGTGAGTCGCGTTACCGTTCGCGAGGCGTTCAACGAGTTGAAGTTGCGCGGGATATTGGTGTCTAAAAAAGGAAAGGGAACATTTGTCGCAGATAACGTCAGTAACTTTTATGGCGCCAAGCGGTCTTGCGGTCTTTCTCGAAATGCTGCTGTCGACGCACATGTGGTGCACTCGAAACTCCTTGAAATGAAGGTGTTATTGCCGCCAAAGCATGTGGCAGAAGCATTGCACATACCAGAAACGGATGAAGTGCTATATATCAAACGACTGCGCTACATCAATCAGTTGTGCGTTGCTGTTGAAAATGCATATCTTCAATACAAATTCGTAAAAGACATTGATTTTTCACAGATAAAATGTGAATCATCATCCCTATATAAAATCCTTCAAGAGAAAGGCGGAATACAATTTAAGTGCGCCGACGAAGAAATTCACGCAGTTCTTGCAGACAACCAGCTTGCAGAATGGTTCAACATTGAATACCTGGATCCATTGCTTTACGTCAAACGGACGACAATAACGATCAATGGTGTGCGCCTTGAATACTGCGACAATTATGAACGCAGCGATATATATGGACTGAAGGTAAGAACCATCAGCCTATAAATACAAGATGGAGGAATATTATGGACAACGCTAAAATTCTTGGCAGCCTGCTTGCTGCTGCGATCGGTGACACCATGGGAGCAGCAACGGAGATGCGAACAAGAAAACAGATCGAAGAGCGATTCGGCGGGTATGTTACAGAGATCCTGGCTCCCCCGGATGACACATTCGCCCGAGGGGCGGTAAGAGGGTTTGTCACCGACGACTTTAGTCTGGCGTATTTTACAGCGCAGACAATCTGTGACAATAATGGTTTAGTCGATGACCAAGTCGCTATTAACAGTCTTCTTCGCTGGGCAGCGTGTGATGCCTACTTTGGAAAATATGCAGGCCCCTCAACAAAAGCAGCTGTAAATAAATTGCTCGGCGTGGAAACGACGCCCACATATCCTTTCCTCGCATACGATTGCAGCAAGGCGACAAATGGTTCTGCAATGAAGATCGGGCCGGTTGCACTCTTTAGCCCGGGAAAGCTGGATGAAGCAATCTCCAATGCGGTTACGATCTGCCTTCCGACCCACGCAAACAATTTGTCCATTGCAGGTGCTTGCGCAGTTGCTGCCGCTGTGAGTTACGCGCTTATGCCTGATGCAAACCTATACGGACTTGTTCAGGCAGGGCTATATGGGGCTAGAAAAGGAAATGAAATCGGCTCTGAAAAAGGGATCGTGTTAGCTGGACCATCAGTTGAAAAACGAATTCAGCTTGCTGTGGAACTTGCTTTGCGGTCGGATAGTCTGGACGCTGCAATTAATGAAATTGCGGACTACATCGGCAGCGGATTGATGGTCTATGAAGCGGTTCCCGCAGCGTTCGGTCTTGCTGTTGCAGCAAAGGGAAACACCATGGACGCTATTTGCGCTGGTGTCAATGTTGGTTACGATACGGACACCACAGCTACCATGATCGGTGCAATGATGGGGGCATTGAATGGCATGAACGGATTGAGCGAAAACAATTTGACCCTGATTGATGCTGTAAACCATTTTGATATGCGGGCGCTGGCAACGCGGATCCATGAATGTGCAAGATGAAAGATGGACATATCGTAGCCCTCGGTCGGGTCTGTATCGATGAGTACTATCAGCTTGATGCATGGCCGAAGATGGGCGAGAAGAAATTCGTTCTTCCGCTGAACAGGCAGGTTGGAGGAATGATTGCGAATGCCGCCAGCGTATTGGCGGGATACGGAGTTCATGCTTACTTGCTTGACGAGCTTCCCGATACAGACAGCACCGACCAAATCAGAAAAGATCTGAAGCGGTATCATATAGACGATAGTTTCGTTCAAATTATCCACAACATTTCTGATACCAAGTGCTTGATTTTTCTAGAACATGGAGAAAGAACCATTTTCGTTACAGATGTAACTCGACCAAAGATCAAAATAAGCCGCGAACTGTGGAAAGTTCTGGATGATGCGGCGTATTTATATACGACGATCCCGGATCTAATGGAATTGGAGTGTTGGGAATCAGTCATAACCAGACTTCAGGCAAACGGCGTAAAAATAGCAATAGACGTTGAAGCGAACAGCTTTGATACACCTGCGCAGCTAGAACAAGCAATGAAATTTTGCACGACAGTATTTTTTAATGGAGCTGCGCTCGAAAAATACGCTGGGTCACGCAGCGAAGAAGATGCACTCGTGCACCTCATGACACTCGGTCCTGAACACCTTGTGGTTACGAAAGGCGTTCAAGGATGTATTGCTGCAAATCAAACGCAGACGCTCCACATGCCGGCATATCGTGTTGAGGCAGTTGATACAACTGGCGCCGGCGATACATTTAACAGCACGTTTCTGTATTGTATCATGCGTGGGTACGATCTCACTTCTTGCGCCAGATTTTCCAGCGCGGCAGCAGCAAGAGCCATAACAATTATGGGGCCGCGGGCGGGTGTTGCGCCATTTAACGAAGTGTTAAGTTTTGCAGAAAGGACGAAAATGTATGGGAACCCAGCCAATATTGGAGCTTCACGACATTGAAAAATCTTTTTCTGGGAACCATGTTCTGAAAAAGATGAACCTCGATGTTCTGTCAGGTGAAGTTATGGGCATTGTTGGAGAAAACGGTGCCGGCAAATCGACTCTAATGAAAATCATCACAGGTGTGTATTCCCTCGATCGTGGTGAAATACGCTTTGAGGGAAAGCAAGTCGCGTTTGCTAATTCAAAAGACGCGCTTCATGCCGGAATTGCGATTATTCATCAAGAGTTTAATCTGTTTCAGAATCTGACTGTTGCCGAAAATATTTATCTGGACCGAGAAGAATACAGGAGTCGTTCCGGGCGGATCGACTGGAAGAAAATGCGTCTTGACGCACAAAAAGTACTCGCAGAGCTTGGCGCTTCCTTTTCTGTGGACACCCTCGTTTCCGAACTCGGAGTACGTGAGCAGCAACTAATTGAGATCGCCAAAGCTGTTTCTTCGCATGCAAAAGTAATCATTATGGACGAGCCATCAGCCGCGCTGCCTCAGAATGAGGTACAGCACCTGTTCAACGTGATTGGGCTGCTGAAGGCAAAAGGCTGTTCTGTGATCTATGTGTCGCATCGGATGCAGGAGATAGAAGAAATATGCGACAGAGTGACCGTGCTGCGAAATGGCGTAAATGTTGGAGTTCTGACGACAAAAGAGAACAGCATTGACCACATTATCACACTCATGTGCGGACGAAAAATTCAGGATTACTACCCGCATAAACCATTGCCGTTTGGCAAAACAGCTCTAACAGTATCAGATTTAAGCAATCGATTCGTCAGAAATGTATCATTTGAGGTTCGTGAAAGAGAGATCCTGGGGATTTATGGGTTAGCTGGCTCTGGCTCGACACAGTTGGCAGAGTGTTTGTTCGGTCTCTCTGAGATTGAGCACGGAACGGTCGAGACCAGAAAAGGGGTCCTGAAAAAAACAAGCCCCAAATCTGCAATGGATCTTGGCATTGCCTATGTTCCCCCGGATCGCAGGCGCGAAGGAATCGTAAAAGAACTCTCGATCGCGCTGAACATGGTTCTTTCAAAGCTGGCCGAGTACTCATCAGGCCTTCTGCTGAATAGGACGAAAATCGACCGAACAGCGGAGCGATATATTGAGATGCTAAAAATCTCTGCGACATCCAAAAATCAGGTCTTATCACAGCTATCTGGCGGCAATCAGCAAAAGGTAGTCCTTGGACGTTGGCTGGACGCAAACCCCGATGTTCTGCTTCTAAATGAGCCTACGCGCGGGGTGGATATTGGCGCAAAGGTGGAAATCTATGCGTTAATAGATGATTTAGCAAAAAAAGGACTGTCAATTATTTTGATTTCTTCAGAAATTCCGGAAGTGCTTGGCATGTGCGACAGAGTTCTTGTTATGAACAAGGGTGAGATCAGCGGAGAATTTGAAAACTGTGAGCTGACGCAGGAAACGCTTCTGCGCGCCGCTTCAAAAATTGGAGGTGACGGATTATGAAAAAGCAGTCAAAAATGCTGGCCAGCCAGGAATTTGCAGTGTTCTGTTTTACGCTTGCCGTAGTTTTGGCCTTTGTGCTGCTCTCCACCAGCTTTGCGACAGTTGCAAATTTCTGCCTGATTCTATCGCAGGTCTCCATAAATGGAATTTGTGCGATCGGCGTTTCTATGGTCGTATTCCTTGGCGGCATCGATCTATCGTCTGGTGCGATTTTGGCCTTATGCGCTTCCTGCTCAGGAATGTTTGTGAACATGGGAATTCCTGTATTTTTCTGCATTTTGATGAGTATGGCTATCGGCGTGCTATGTGGTCTGTTCAATGGTGCATTGGTCGCAAGATTAAGAATTCCGCCGATCATTGCCACAATGGCTTCCATGAACATTTTTCGAGGCATCGCGATTGTTGTAACGAAAGGCGACTGGATCACAGGCTTTCCAAAATACTTCAATACATTGGGCCAAGGCAGAATCTGTGGTATTCCGATCCCATTTTGGATATTTGCAGTCATCACAGCCTCCTGCGGTATTCTGATGAAATATTTCAATATCGGCCGGAAAATATATGCGGTAGGCGGCAATATTAACGCAGCCGAATTGGCCGGAATGGATGTTGTTAGGACAAAGCTGATCGCCTACATGATCAGCGGAGGACTGATCGGATTGGCCGGCACCGTTTATGCATCCATGGTCGGAACGATCAGCGCTTCTACAACTGGGTCCTCGCTCGGCTTCCAGATCCTTGCGTCTGCGCTGATCGGCGGGATGAGTATCAATGGTGGCAAAGGAACCGTAATCGGCACGTTTTTAGGCGTTATGCTGTTGGGCGTGATCTCCAATGGCCTGATTCTTTCACGGGTGTCTGAATACTGGGTTGACACCGTGACCGGTTCTATCATCATCGTCGCTTTAAGCATCAACGCAATAAAGAACTTGCGAAATCAAAGGAGTGTGATGATTTGATGACGCAAAAAAACCACAAGAAAGCATTGGTTGCAGAGCAAAAAAGCCTCATATTTCTGGCAGCTTTAATTGCATTGTTACTGCTCATATTTTCGCTATGTTCTGAATGGTTCTTCGTTCCCGGAAATCTATTTAACATTGTTCGGCAAATTGCTGATATAGGAATGATTGCAATTCCTACTGCCATTTTGATCATCGCAGGCAATATTGATATGTCGCTTGGCTCAACGCTCGGCTTTTGCGCAATATGCTTTGGCCTCATGATGAATACAGGGCTGCCAATTCCAGCGGCTGCCGTGCTTACAGTTGGGATCGGTCTGATTATCGGTGTTGTGAATGGCTTCTTTGTCAGTGTTCTGAAAATACCGGGTATTGTTTCAACAATAGGAACGATGGTGTTTATTCGAGGACTTTGTTATGTTGCCAACAAAGGAAATCCTGTCAATGGTTTTTCGCAAGAATTCATTCGGTTTGGAAACATAACAGTGTTGGGACTTCCGTTGTCCTTTGTCGTACTGCTTGTGTTATATGCTGCAGCCTACGTTTTGATGAAACACTCTTATTTTGGCGTCTATGTCTACGCGATTGGAAACAACGAGAGAACGGCGCAGTTCTGCGGAATAAACACAGCTAAATTTATGTGGCTGCTATATATCATCAATGGCGGCATGATCGGAATCTCTAGTGTTTTCCTGCTTGCCCGTCTTGGCAGTGCCGAAGCAACACTTGGGTCAAATTATGACCTTGATATTCTCACAGCAGTACTAATCGGGGGCATCAGCATTCTAGGCGGGCACGGAGACATATTGGGATCCTTCCTTGGCCTGATTGTGATAGGTATTTTACGAAATGGCTTAAATATTCTCGGTGTCTCTGTCCTTTATCAGTCAATTATTCTTGGCGTTCTTATTATTCTCACATCCGCAAAATGGAAAACCATTAAAGAATAAAATCAGGAGGAAAAAAATGAAAAAACTATTGGCGATCATTGTTACGGTACTCTGCATGGCAATGTTATTTTTACCGGATGTGCCGGGGCAGCAAAAAATGCCCAACCGAACAACGCTGCAAGCAACGAAACGGAAGCAGCAGACAAACAGTTGATTTTTGTCAACCCGAAATCTATCGGCTATGCGTATTGGGATAATGCTAAGCGAGGCGCAGAAAATGCAGGAAAAGATGTAGGGACTGAAATCGTGTTCAATGGAAATACCGATGTCGATTCGGCAAAACAGATCAATATGATCGAAGACATGATCACACGCGGCGCCACCGGCCTTCTGGTTGCACCGAATGATGCGCAAGCAGTTGCCTCTGTGTTTTCAAAAGCACGTGAAAAAGGGATTAATGTCGTTACCTTTGACTCTGACGCGCCAGATACAGAGCGCCAGTATTATGTTGCTGCAGCAACAGATGAAGCGCTCGCCGAACGGCTGATCGATATTATTGCTGAAGAAATTGGCGGCAAGGGACAAATCGCATTTATGGTTGCCGGTCTCGGTGCAGAAAACCAGATCGCGAAGATCGAAGCCTCAAAGGCGAAGCTGGCTCGGGACTATCCGGACATCGAGGTCGTGGCCACAGTCTCTAGTAACGATGAAATGCAGGTTTCACTTACAAATGCACAAAATCTAATTAAGACATATCCGGAACTGAAGGGTATCGTCGGATTTGCTGGCGGTGAGGCTCCGTCTGCGGCACAAGCCATTGAACAGGCTGTTGATGCGGGCGAATTGGAAAAAGGTCAGATCGCAGTCACTGGCATTGGATGGCCAAATATGTGCCGCGACTATATTAAAAACGGAACAATTCACACAACCCTTGCATGGCAGTCGGAACAGCTTGGATATGCCGGTGTCTATGTGCTGGACTGCTTAGCAAAAGGAATCGATGTTTCCGGAACCATGGAGCTGCCGAATGGCACAAAGGTTACCGTTGACGGCGAAACTGTCTTCACTGGTTTGATCGAAGTTACCGCTGAGAACGTTGATCAATATGACTTCTGATTCCAGGACGATCCGGCTTGCAGACGCAAACTTAGCAAATCATGCGGGGTATGCTGTTATCTATCATTTATGGCAGGCCCAGAAAGAGGGTGCCGGGTGGGCCTCCGCAATTACTGAAAACGCAGTAATGGAAAATAGCTGTAAAATCGGGCTCGTCCATGCAGGTTCCCTGCCAGTCCGGATTACACATATGGAACGGCATAATACGACAAAGGAAGTCATGATCGCAGGCGAAAAAGAGATGGTCGTCCTATTGGCACCGCCATCAAGCGCAGATCATCCTTCTGTCGATGACATTGGATTGTTTGTCCTTTGCCCCGGAGATGTTCTTGTCATAAACGAAGGTGTTTGGCATTCTGCGTGCTACGGAATAGATGGAGAAGTATGCTATTATTTCTTATATCATGATACATCGGAGGATGTTATTTGGAGCGAAGTATCCGGCGGCGTAGTTGAAGTCATTAAATAAGCAGCCCATGTTCGTTCTGTGCGGTTTTCTATTTTCGGTGATATGAATGTTGATAGCATAAATACAGCTTAAAGAAGATAGCCAGTGAATGGCTGCTCTAAAAAGAGCAAGCAGTGGGGTCTGGATAGACCAACGCTAGAAAAGGAACAAGGCTATAAAACAGGCCCCAAAAGCGGGGGCTGTCTCAAAAAGATTTTCCAAATCAATTGAGGCAGCCCCTCTATTACAATAAGTTTTGGTTGGAAGCCCAGCATCCAGCTGGGCTTTTTTCCATCTCTTGCCTAGGATGTATCTGAAAAGTAAAAAATAGCGAAGCGTACAAGAAAAAGACACAAATAAGTGGTAAGACAAGGGCAGAAAGAAGTGGCAAGCATGAAAGCCCGTCGTTATGAACTTACCCGATAAGGAATGGGAATTGATCCGGCCGCTTATCCCGATTTCGCATACCGGCCGTCCGCAGAAAGATATTCGTGCGCATCTCAATGGCATCCTGTAGCTTGCGCGCAGCGGTGCACGCTGGAGTGATCTTCCGGCGAGATTCGGCCCACATCAGACGGTATACAGCTGCTTTTGCCGCTGGCGGGACGATGGAACCCTGAAAAAGATCTTCGAGCTCTGCGCAGCCCCGGGCACTGGCGCGGACCTGAGCATGGACTCAACGTCGATCAAAGCATCCGTGCAGGCAGGCCGTGGTATAAGAAAGCGAGCAAAACTCAGACATCAAGCAGCATCGGCAAAACACGCGGAGGGTTGAACACGAAAATCCATACAATTGTCGGAAAAGACCTGCGGCCTGTGGCTTTTTTGCTGTCTGCCGGAAATGTTGATGACTGCACGGAGGCAGTCCCCCCTGCTGAAGCGGCTTCCTGATCTGAAGGACTGTGATATTCTTGCCGATAAAGCCTATGGCACAAAAGAGATCCGGACCTATCTGCATAACCAGTCCGCCAGCTATACGCTCCCGCCGAAAGTGAACACAAAGCAGCCGTGGCCGTTTGATAAAGAGATGTATAAACGCCGGAACGCAATAGAACGTTTCTTCACTCGCCTCAAGGAATTTCGCCGCGCTGAACCGCGCTATGATAAGCGCGATGACTTATTCCTTGCTTTTGTAATGGTCGCCGCAATCTGCGTCGCTTTCAGCATTTTGCACATATAATCGCTGTTTTCAGATACACCCTAATCTGCTCGTCTGTCATGTGTACTTATGTATACGTGCTCTCCCTCGCACACCGGAGAAAGGTCCTGTGGGTAATTTTTAATTGCTCCGCAGCATGCCTTGCAGAGATTTCGCCGCGCAACCATTGCTGTTACAGCAACAGGAAGTTTTCAGGTTGTGGCTTGGGTTGCCGCCCAAAACGCACACCGCGTGCTTTGGCTGCCGCAATGCCCTCTGCCTATCACTACCAGATGAACTTGCGTTCGGTCTGCGCAACATAGCTGCGTAACTGCAAAATGATATCCACGATCAGCGTGCCGGTCAAATCTCGGTTCTACCGCGTGTCCAGCAGCGGCATATCCAGCACCACAATTGCGGCGTGCTTTTCCTTTGTAACAACGCGCCATTGTTCTAAAATCTCCTCATAATTGTGCCCAAGACGGTCGATGCTCTTGACAACAAGCGTATCACCGTCTTTCAGTTTGCGCATCAGTCGCCGATACTGCGTTCGCTCAAAATCCTCCCCGGACTGCTTGTCCACATAGATGATTTTTTTCCGAAAGCTCGAATTGCGTAAGCGCAATGATTTGACGTTCCTCGTTCTGTTCCTTTGTAGATACATGTGCATACCCATATTCCATTTTCAGACCTCCAATCTATTTCGGATACGATAGATTGTACGTCATCTGTTAACCATACCGTTCAAGTGAGCATTTCTGTGTTCACCTCGCTCACAATTTCAAAGTTATTATAGCTCTATGTTAACTCTATGTTAACTCTATTTTGAATTTTGTGCAAGGTAAAAAGTTATTATGAGTCCATAATAGCTTCGATTGGAGATGGCAGCATGGATAAAACAAACGAAAAACACTTTGGTCTGCGCGTAGACGGTGACATTCTGGCAAAGTTCCGTTATGTCTGCGGATTTGAAGGGCGTTCGGCCAACGCGCAGATTATTCAGCTGATGCTGAAGTTTATTGCGGAGTATGAGAAAGAGTATGGGAAAATCCAATTATAGTAAAAAGCAGCCCAGAGGCACACCGTGTGCCTCTGGGCTGCTTCATACAATTTTTACTTACTATATAGATATGTAGCAACGCGGTCAACAAAATACGCCGCATTCTCGATCTGCGCAGCCGTATCCGCTTTGGAGATCACGAAAAAATCGTCGTAGTCGCTGTCCGTCCGAACGTCAAACAGGACGGAGATGATCTCAGACATTCTGGTTTCAAAGATTCCCGTTTTGATATATCGGCGGCGGAACTCGGAAATGATGCCGCTGTGGTGCTTCATGTCGATCTCATCGAAAGCCAGCACCGCGCGCATCGCGTGGAAGATTGCGTAATAAGAACGGTTTGCCGCGCTCTTATAATTCCCTGTTTCAAGTAAGTTTCTTGCCGCGGAAAGGCATTCAACTGCGTGTTCCAGTCGCGCCTGCGACAAAGCCTTTCGTTCATGCTCCTGTATAGCGAATGCCCTCCCGAACGACGTTCCGGTAATACGGCAGCGCCGTCTGATAGCGTCGGAACTGCTCCAGCGGCTTGACAGTCACAGAAACGGTGATGTCGTGCTCCAGACTCAATCGGCTTGTCACCTTTGCAACATCGTTGCGGTGTTTCGCGATCTCCGCTTGCTCAATATCCACAGTCAGCAGAATATCAATGTCCGACTCCGGCGTGAAATCGCCGCGCGCATAGGATCCATACAGATAGGCATCGTGGATACGCCCGAAAATCGGACTGCACGCATGATAGACGCTGCGCAGAATTTCTTCTGCCTGATTTCTGGTACACATATGCTCGCCTCCATTCTTTGTTTTATTATACCCTGAACTGCCAGCGCCGTCAACGGTGAGGGTGTGACTACTGTTTGACTACTATCTCCTGCAAACTCAGAAAAGCCGGTTTGCCCTGTGCTTTCAATGCTTTTCAGAAAATCCAGAAAAGGCAGATAATCTCGCCAAAACCGTATAACCCTTGAAAAACACAGCATTTTATCAGTTGATGCCTGAAGACTCCGACCGTCGGCATTGCTCCTGTCAAGCTCTATCCTTATGTAAAAAGCAAGACGCAAACTCAAATGCATGAGTTTGCGTCTTGCTTTTGCCCGTACCAGCTGTACCCCTATGACACATTGTGTACCTATGGGGTGAAACAGTGAGGATTCAAGGCTTTTTAGCAAGCAGCACCCTTTTAGATCCCTCGACTTAAAATCTCCTGAAATCTCAAGGGTTTTCGCGTTTCCTGCAAGTCAAAGCAGCTTAGTCTCAAGGGCTGAGTAGAACCAAAATAGATGCTTGCCCTCTGTTGTCTTTATTATAGCTCTTATTGCACTGTTTTGCAATGAAAACTACACACATGGTCGCATTTAATATATCACTTCATTTTGCAGCCATTCTTATCTCTCAGTGTGTCCGCCATAACACACATGCGGTTCACTCCGGTTTTGGGGAGCGAAAGCATTACTTGCCCAACAAATGGAATGCCTGCGGTGTCCGTTCCTCCCAGAAGGCAGGCAAAAGACGCGGCTGCGCACAGATCCGGTTTGAGCAGTTCCAGTGAAAAGTCTGCCGTATACTGGCCGCTTGTATGTTTTCTGAGCGTTCCCTGCTGACAACAAGCAAAGTTGGCACTGGTGCTTCGGCCGCTCAGTCCAAAAATCAGACTCTCCTCTACGGGTTCAAAGGGACAAGAGAAGGTAACTGTTATGCTTTTTTTCTGATTGGATTCCAGATATACCGGCGCAGCATCTATCCGCCGAGTCTTTTGTGAAGCAAACATTTCAAGCGCATCCAAATCTTTGCATATTCTCAAATTATCTGTTTCACGAAGCAGCGTCAATGCATTCTCAACCTTACCACAGCGGATGAGGCTTCGTGCTTCGTTCTCCGCCCTTGCTATAGCCTCGCAGTCGGCGTTCCAAAGATCAGACAGAAGCTTACGGCCGTCGTCTGCGGTGTCACAATACAGCAGATCCATTGCATTTTGGTAATCACGGAATCTCTGCCAGACACTTCTTGAATATCCCATCTCTTCGGGTGCTGATAAATAGTGTTTTGCGGCTCGCTCAACAGGCTTTTCCATGGAGTTCAGGGCTTTCGGAAGTCCTGCGGCCGGGTGTGTCGGCATATAGGGAAGCTGGCAGGGCCGCCCAAGACAAGTCCATATTTTTGTAAACAATGCCTCATTGGAAAACTCACATACGATGCTGTCTACAGTGGAGCCGGTGCAAATGCGGCGGATACTGGAATAATGCGGAGAGCGCCCAGGGCCAACCCGTTCCGCGTCATCCGGCGTGCCCTCATAGTGTTCAGACATGATATTGCCTAATTCACGGGGTGAAACCTTATGGTTCGGGCGGCAAACAAAGGGCAGATCATTTGTTGTGTTCCCGCATTTCTGATGCATCAGCTTCTGAAGAGCGTGCTTTGCGCGCAATACATTATAAGGTTGGTGTTGTTTTTCCTCTATCGCATACGCCTTTGCAAAGTCAAAATCCTCAAAACTGCCATCCTGCCGGGGTTTATACCACCCTTTTTCTATGGCGTATTCAACCAGATCCGGCGAATAGTAGGCTTCCGGGAAGTCGTTGAGCCCGTGCAGTGTATAGTGATTAGGCATTACTGCCACCATATCGTCCGGAATGCGAACTGCCATATAATGTCGACCGCTGACGATCTGAATCATAAACGCTTCGTTCTTGTCTGCAAACGTGTAGCTTCGTCCGTCTGGCGCATATCCATATGTATCGACCATTTCGATAGCGATCTGCAGCGCTTCCCGCGCTGTCGATGCCCGTTCAGCTACTATGCGGCGAAGATTTCCCTCTATGCCGCCATTGCTCAGGCGAGACGGATCCCGTGTGTTCTCCTTTGAGACTTTACAGCTGTTACTTACAATAAGAATGCCCGCATCGTTGAAATAGGTATCTGCATTGGACAAGCCGTACATTCCTGCTTTCACTTCGACCCATAGATACCCATGTGTATGTTCAATCTGAGGGATCAACGCCCGCCCATTTTCAGCAGGGATCACAGAGCCTGCCTGCCAATTCATTTGCGGGACATCGCCGCGATAGACTTTGCAATATACATTGTCATCCTCGTTATGTGCGACAAGGACCTGGCCGGTCGTTGTCGCATTCTTTCCGGCAATCAATGTCATGCAGTTCCACGCAGAACAATCTGAATGATCACATACATGCTCAATAAACTCTCCGTCCAGCATTCTGATTCCTCCCACTGTATTTTGTAAAACCAATTTGCAAGTGCGCAGAGCACACACTATTTCATTCTTAGAATGCTCTGACTATATTCTACCAAATTCAACACGTATGCGCAACTCTAACAGTTAAAATCCCCGTTTTTAAACATTTTTATTTATAATGGTCACAGGCACAGTTTGGGCCACATATTCCACTCAATTGGCTCCCCACAAAAATTCCTTTGCAAAAAGCTCACGGTCAAGATTCTTAATTGATTGTCGTTCAAATTCAATTTGCCGTGGTTTGTCCTAAAATGTAAGCGCAACCGCATAGTCGCTGTAGGCAGCTAAAGAGGTCGTCCCTAAACGTTAGGACGACCTCCAAGCCGTTTTCTGCATATTGCAAGACAATTTTGCAGTAATACACGGTTTTACGTTGTACTCATAACTTTTTCTCAACTTTACACCCCTTCGCCAAAGATAATTGGCAATTGGTCATCACTATATAGTCAAATAAGCGGCGATAGAAATTCCCTTTTGCTGGAGCATTTCGGCAGCTGCGGATCCTACGGCTAGTCTCTAGCTTGATCCAGCTCTGACTGCGGCTGTTTTTAGGATACTTGATGTACTTTCCTGTGTGCAGCGGCGTCTGTCCATCAAAGCCTCAATCGATGTATCTGCGATGCGTGGCATGGTTGCCATAATTTATAATGTGCAGCAGTCCGTCACTCTTTTGAATGTCGCGAACGCGGCGCAGCCTACGCCGGTTTTTGCTTCTCAGATGCGCTTCAGATGATTCATTCTCCACGAGCCCAGCGATCTTCTCTCTTAATTCGCTTTCGGTCATAAAGCCTTCTACTAGGCACGGTGCGCGTCACGGGCGATATACCGTACCAACTTCCGCGCTGTTTGCTGTGATATTCCTTCTGCGCTCGCTTGCTCTGCTTCTTCAGCGGTACCGTATTGATCACACTTCATCCCCCTCTAGTTTTACATTTGAATTACAAAGTGCGTTGTCATCTTGCATCCGGCTGCCATCTCTGATATTTTGTAATATCACGACCTTAAAGGAGGCAAGCAAAATGGGAATGAAAGCATACCCCGTGATCGATCTCATCGCGACGGGAAACAACATCCGCCGTCTGCGCATGGAGCGCGGCCTGACCGTCCGGGATCTGCAAAGCTACTTCGGCTTTGAAGAACCGCGGGCGATCTACAAGTGGCAGAAGGGCGAAAGCCTGCCCACGGTAGATAATCTCTATGCACTCGGAGTGCTCTTTGAGGTTCCGATAGATCAGATTCTTGTTCCTGTTATAAAACTGCATATTGTCAGTGAGCAGCAGGCCGAGTCCTGCTGCTCACATCATTTTCTCCCCGGCTATTTTGGATACGGCGAGCGTCCGATGCAGCTTCCACCATTTGCTCCGTCTGCATTGCCTGCTGCGTGACAGGTCACACGTTCAGCTGCGCACACGGAAAAGATCAGCATTTGATCGTAATTGATTTCGTAATCAGCGAGTCAGGCTTGTACGCCTTACATATGGAGATGTCAGTTTGGATGCAGGAAAACGTGTGATATGGAAAAAGCGGTTTTCGCGGAAGAACGTCTGGCGAGGTTGGAAAAGCGGAACGCTTCTTTTTTCTTCCATAAAAGCTCGTAGGGTGAGCCAAGCCAGAATATCTTTCTAAAAGTGTGCAGCGTTATCGTTCATCTGCACCTGAACCGGTATCCGCATTCTCTTGGCTTGCCGCATCCAAAATAGCCGGGCCGTGTCGGGGCATTATGCCCCGACATTTTCTGTGTACGTCTCGAATGCTTCGGCAAAGCTGGCGTTCACATCAAAGGGCGGTGCGTAGTCCACCTTCGACGTGACTAGGCACAGATCGATTCTGGTGGAAGTCTCATCGGCTTGCTGATTGAGCTTGCCGAGTGCAGCACGGATGACCTTGCGGTCGTAGTTGATCGTCGTCACCCGCCGCACATCGCAGCGGTAGGAGATCTGATTGCCCTCAGCGTTGAACCGGTAGCCGGTGCCGCCGCCCGTGATCGTTTGCTCGGAGCTGCGCAGATCATTCATCCGCTTGAATGTGCGGGCAATGCTCTGCCGCGTGGCGTTGAGGCTGACCGCGCTGTCCATGTCGATGTCCAGCTCGGATTTTGCCTTGCGGATGGCAGCGAACAGCTTGTCCTTCTCGTCCAGCAGGAACAGGAGGAAACGGGCAATGTCCGTGATTTGCTCGTAATACTCCGTTTCCGGCACGGCAAGAACGGTTTCGTCCTCCGCTTCTGCCATGACCTTATGGCGTAGATAAGTGTTTTCGACCCGCGTGACATTGGAATCACGGTCGAGAATGCTCTGCGCGTTGTCCAGGAAGGACTGGAGCTTGTTCTGGTAGCGGAACGCTTCTTTCAGATTCATGTTTTTTCACCTCTGGCTTGAAAATTTGTTTCTGTCCGTATTTTAGCTGCTGAAAGCCAGGAAGTCATGGAACTTGTGGTTCACCCTGCTGATCCAACGCGTAACTGCGCCGAAACGGGAATCGAGCATTTCACAGGCAAGTACATCATGTTTCTTCGCGCTGAGCAAGAGCCGCAGGTCTTTCCTCATACCATGTACAAAACGGCAGAAACTTTTCCCGATCCTCACTGGGCAGGTTCATGTAGTCGATGATGTGTTCGTTTGGAAACCAGCTCCCGCAGTAGGCGGGCAGAACACCCTCCGGCGCGATCCCAATCTTTTCTTCTTCCGCCAGCCGGTCAGCCAGCATTTTCGCTTCAGCCAGATAAACGGGGATATTTGCGCTCGTCAGGGCGAGATAGAATTTGACGGTTTCAATTGTCCGGTTCCACGCTGCTCCTGCCAGATACAGAAAATAACCGCGGCCATCCTCCAATACCCGCAGATCGACATGCGTGGAGTTTCCGCCGCGGCAGACCTCCCACGGATGTCCGCCGCACCGGTCTCTATCGTGGAGCCATGCATGAAACGCCTCAGGGCTGTCCGCATCGATATCCTGCAATCCCTCGTCCCGGCCGTCGGCATGGAGCACGTACTGCTCTTTCGGCGTTTTTCCGCAGCCATCATACTTGTTCTCCGCGTAGCCCATGGCACAAAAGCGGAAAAATCATTGGCTGTCATAGCTTGTAAGCGGTCTTTCATTGCAGCATAATTTTCTTCCTGTGCGGAGGCCCTTTCAATGAACTCCGCAACATCCGCAGGCGAGATATCCTTGAAGAAGTCGACTCTTGCATCCGGCCAGACATTCCAAAAATCCCTGCGTCGGATTGTTCCGGTTCGATGCTGGGGCGGCAGATTTTTACGGACAACATCGTTATACGTCCCGGCTTTCAGCATTTCAAGGCAGCTCCTGACACCGTCGACAAGCCACTGGACAAACTCAGAAATTTCGCAGGGCCATCCTGCTGGTTCTCTGCGCTTGTCCTGCACGATCACATAACTGTGACGAACCGCGACAGCGCGGTATCCTTCCGCTTTGTCCTCGACGGCTTGGAAATGATACCATTTGACGTCCTCTGGGAACCAGCTTTTCCATGCATCTATAAATTCTTCTTCCGAATCATAGTTGCCTTCCTCGATTTCCTCCGCTGCATTGCCGAAATCCTCGCTTGGTCCTCTTTCCGCACGAAGCCAGAGTGTTCTGACACCGTACGGGGATTCCGGTGCAACCTGCTCTAGCAGTTCAAACAGTTCATCAAGCAGTTTCTGACTTTTGTCGTCGTAGATACAGCTTGTCATACCAAAGTGGTCATTTCGCCGGAGCCAGCTGATATACCCATCTATTTTTGGCTGCGTCAATTTACCATGCACGTTTCTTCACCTCCAGTATCCTGTACGTCATCGTTTACGATTCTCTCCCATCTTCGCGCTTCCTCAAGGTCTGCCTCCGTATAATCAAAGGGAATCCTCCCAAGCCTGACCGTTTCCTTCAAAAAGAGAATCAACGCATCTTCCATGGTTAAGCCCTGCTTTTCCAGAATTTCCGAAGCGCTGTCATAAACTTCTTTTGGGAGCTTGACCTCAATCGTCACCAATTCCATCTTCGTCCTCCTTTTCCTCAAACAGCGCTCTGAACATATGAACGAAACTTCCAACAAGCTGCGGATATTCATAATAAATATGGCGGCACAGTCTCTTGGAGAGCTCCAAGAAGCGGAGATCATCTCCAAAGTCAATGATACCGTCGAGAATATGCTCGATCTGTTTTTCGTCGGTAAGGCGACCTGAGATCACCTCGTCGACGGCATGGGAGTACTGCGTGTAGGCAAGGTCATATAACCTTTTGATCCGTTTTACAACCTCGTCAATCTCTGCTATGAGCTTCTCATAATTCTCCATTGCTGTTTTCTCCTGCGTTGGTTCCATCCTTCCGGATTCTTTCGATCATGGGCTGCGGGTTCGCCTCCAGCAACTCATCCAGTGTCCGCGGCGTGTAATTCATGTAAGCCATCATACAGCCGACATTGATCAGCCTGCTGGGAATACCAAGCTCCCACTGCGCTTTCTTCCACTTCTCAACGAGTTCCCACTCGCGTGTATTATGTACATGCCCGTACAGCATGACTGCGCCATAATGCTGATTTTTGTAAAAGGGAATCGGGTAATGACTGAGAATCACCAGCCGATTCTCATCGTTGATCTCCGCGTACTGCTCGATGCTTTTCCAGTAAGGACGGAGCTTTCCTTTCACACGGTCATGGTTGCCTTGAATCAGGTGTTTATGCCCCTGTAACCGCTGCATGATCCGGATGCTGTTTTCTTCGTTTTTCCAGAACGCATCGCCCAGCACATAGACGGTGTCGTCCGCTGTGATCCGCTCGTTCCAGTTTTGAATCAGCACCTCGTCCATCTGCTCTGTGTCCGCAAAAGGGCGGTCGTCGAAGCAAATGACATTTGTATGACCGAAGTGCATATCTGCAATATAGTAAATCATTGCGTTTCACGCTCCTTGTTTGTCATTGCTAGGACATCTTCCAAAGCCTGTTTCATCTCGCACCACGCGCCGCCGCAGCCATCGGAGCTCTTGCCCATGATGATTTTGAGAAGCGTGGTAATGCACGCCGGAGATAAGATCGGCGCAAGCTCCTTCACGGTTTGGGCTGTTTCCGCCAGATCGGAATCATCGACCTCGGAGACATACCGCACAGCGTTTTTGACCATGACCTCCAGTTGCGTCAGCTCTGGGCCTTCAAACCATCTGGCAGGACACAAAACGTAGGACTTGTCCGCATGGTCGATGATCAGGGCAACATCCTCTTTTGCCACTCGTTCCAGAATGGCGTCCATGTTCTCTCCAAACTCTTTGGACGTGATATGCTCCATTTCAGAAACTGTCGGTAGTTTTCTCATGCTATAATCCTCCGTTATCTTTTGAACTGTTCATCTGACTCAAAGCTAGCTCTCCTTGCTTACTGCTATCCATCGTGCTGCATTTCTGCTTCTTCAGAATTGCCGTATTGTGGTTCCTCAGAATAGAATACCTGCATATCATCCAAGCGGAGACAAGCCAGCCTGCCGAGAACGCCTGACCACGGATCGCCTGTTTCGGGGAGCATACAACCGCAGTCGATTCCGATCCAGCTCTTTGCATCCCATATTGCCATAGGGTTATCGTACTGGAAATGGTGGGTCGGCGTATGCCCAAAGATGACGATCCGGCCCTCCAGAACGGGGAATCTCTCAAACCGCATCCAAACTGCGAAATCACGCGCACTTTTGTATTTCCAGCCGCATCTTTCGTATAAGTCCACAGGTGCCGCGTGCGTTAGGATGTATTGCCTGTCGTTTACTGTCAGCTCCGCATTGACTGGCAGCTTGTCCAGATATTCGAATATCTCTTGTCGAACAGCCTTCTTTATATGCTTCAGGTAGTTGTGCGTGACCTGACCTCCATTCCGATACCATAGAGCTTGTTTGCGCTCATAGTAATATTCCGGCCATTCCTCATCTTCTGGGGGCGGGTAGTAAAGTGCGTTCATCATCATAAGTTCGTGGTTGCCCAGAAGCATTTTGACATTTGGCATCGCCATGATCTGGCGTAAGAGCTTGATGCCGTCGGGGTTGCGGTCTATCACATCTCCAAGGACATAGAGCGTGTCCTCAGGCTGCAGGTTGATTTGCTTCATGACGGAATCAAAGCGCCGCTTCTGCCCATGGATATCTGACATGACATAAATCATGGTGTTCCACCTCCTTCTTCGCAGCACAAACATTTACCACACTTTTGGGGAAATAGCAACCTATAAAATCACAATTCACAGATAATAATTCTGACTGACGTTTCCGGTGACCAGTTGTTTATCCAATGCGGGATAGTCTGCTGAAAAAAGCTGATCTGGTCTTGAATTTTGAAGACTAGCTCTTTCAATAAGGTCTTTGAAATACATTCATCGTCTTCATTTTTAACCGGCTTTTGAAGCAACGCCTCTAAATCAGCAAGACTTCCCCAAATGAAGAAATCCCACGCGCCAAACGAGCTGCGCTCGAATGCCGGATTTTCCGCACAAATGATGTCCTGCGTCGAAGCCGCCAAATCCGAAAAGCTGATCCGCTTTTTAAGAAGCGCTAATTCATCATATGGGCTGGAAAGAATATCCCGCTCAGGCGCGGTATGTAGATAGCGGTGTTTGAGTTTTCCACTTGCAGATCGGTGCCACTGGTCGATATTGAACCATTGACCATCAAAGCACAGCTCTACCGTGTAGCCAAGCCATTTGCCCATGTGATGCGCCTCCGCAGGGACTTTACCCCTTTCCCGGTATGGTGTCGTAAATGCCTTTTTGCATGTGTTCTTTATAATCTCGTCCTTTGTAGCTGGGCGAAACGAAGTACCAAAGTGGAACGTGCATCTGCAGACAAGCGCATCCTTGTTCCGCGATTCTTGTATCGCCAGATGTTTTGCAATATCGCTTATTTTCGATTTCGTCCAGCGTTCTTCTATCATGGTGCCCTCCTAAACATCAGCCATCTCCAAAGATGTCATTGCAAAACTCCGAATAGTCGGGGTCCGGATTACTGGAAAACAGCTTCCAATCTCGCATAGCGTCCGCTCTAGTCTTGAAATGCTTTTCCGTTTCCGCCAATCGATTCCAGAAGCTGAATGGGTTTCCGGTGAGAATGCACGGGAATCCCCAAAGCATTGTTCCGACATGATTCCACCTGCCGATCGTTTCGGTATACTGTAGTCTTGAAAACATAGCTTTGGTTGCACGGCAGTATTCCCCGTCGCAGACAAGCCAGAGATGTTCGGATTTGACTTCGTCGCAGCGCATATAATAAGGCCTGTCCCATGTGTTGATGTGTGTCCATTTGTAGTTTTCCAAAATGACAGTTTTTCTGTGGAGCAGCTGCGCAGGAACGAGGAACGGTACCTTCCTGTATGCGATAGAATGGCTGAGATCCTGCTGCCCTTCTTCGAAGGCTTGGAATGTAGACAGCAACTCCTTGAATTGCTTCTTTACTTTCTCATCATGTGCGAGTTCTCCGAAAAAGCAGCGAAGATCCTCCAACGTACCGTAATAGTATTTTCCAAAGCTGGTAAAGGCAGCGGCAGAATAATCGTCCAGCTCCAGTCGGTAATATGTGGGTTCTACTTTTACGCACATGCGCAACACCTCTCGTTTTCTCCATCTCTGATTGACATTCTTCGAGGACGCGTGAATTGACGATGCTTTGCCATCCATTCGGACTAAATTGGATTATACCATCATAGAATAAAGAAATCTCGCAAAAGCCAAAAACGTAGTTGTTTTTGGCGAAAATATAATCGTTTTTGTACGCAACAGACCACAGGGCAATCTCTTAACCTGTGGTCTGTTGCTATTTGATATTCAGTTGGTAAAATGATTACCATTCACAAATGCAGGGGTTCAATATGGTTCGCTGCATACAGGGAGCAAAAACCCTGTCCCTGCCTATGCAGATGTTAGGCGCGGACTTGCAGGCGCACAAAGTCATTTACAACAACAACCCGGTTTTGAAATGGTGCCTGACGAACACGGGCATAAAGGCCGACCGCAACGGCAATATCGTTCCGATAAAGAACCAGTCACCGAAACAGCGCATTGACGGAACGGCGGCGCTGCTTGACTGTTACGTCGGGCTTTATGAACATTACAACGAATATACGACGGCATGAAACTGAAAGACAAGAAAATCGAGATATTAGCGCCGCACACGGTACGCGACAATGAGGGGTTCGCAACAACGACCCTTGAACCCATAGACGCGCCGCTGTGGGCGTATTTCCGGCAGCTTTCCGGCAAAGAGGTTTTCGCGGCGGCAACGACCAATTACAAGGAAGAAGTGCTGTTCACGATAAACTACCGCACGGATTTAACAACCGCCTGCGTCGTGCGGTACAGGGGCGTTCTGTACGATATAACCCGCATTGACACGTTCGAGGGCTACAAAGAGGACTTGATCCTGTATTGCAGCAGACGGGCAAGGCAGAACTGACGCAAAAATTTAATATCACGCTTACAGGATATATTATTGATTTTCCCCTCCGGGTATGCTATACTATATCCTGTGCTTTTATAGTTACGTTCAGCGGAGGGAGCGCCCATGACGTACAGTTATAACCGCTTGTGGAAACTGCTGATAGACAAGCGAATGACAAAAACGGATATGAGAACGGCGGCGGGTATCAGCACGAACATTCTTGCCAAAATGGGTAAGGACGAACCCGTCGCAATGGATACGTTAGCGAAAATCGCAACCGCCCTTGAATGCGGACTTGACGATATTGTGGAAATACAAAACGACGCAGAGAAAGGCGGCGAGTGATATGGCAAGGAAGAAAGTTAGCGAAACTGTAACGGAAAACATTTTTCGCGACTTTTATGGCGCAAACACTTTTATAGAAAAATCGGCTATACCGTCCGGCTATGGCTTTACTTCAAAAAAAGGCACATCTTACAGCGGCTATCCTGATTTTTTCTGTGATAGTGGGGATTATTGCATTGTGGTTGAAGCAAAAGCAACAGACCATGCGGCAGCACAAGACGAAGTGCAATATTACATGATAAACAATAAGATACACAAGGATATTATCGGTATAAGTGTATCTGGACAGTCACGGGAAAATATTCTTGTAACTTATTACTTGAAGCTTATGGGAATGACTGATATTAAATCGTTCCCACAGGAAAACACGCTGCTTTCTATCCCTGCAATTAAAAAACAGTATGTCAAGACAAAGTATGGCGAAAGCGTTACAACTGAAGCCCTTATAACTGTGTTAAAAGACTTGAACAAGCGTTTCAATGAGAATAACAAGGTTCGTGATACTGACCGCAGCTTGTTCTTTTCGGGGTTGATGATAGCGTTAAAAAATAACAATTTTAGAAGTACATACAAGAGCATTCAAGCCCCATCAAAACAAGAAGTTGCTACAACAAAAGCAACTGTTCTTGAAGCGCATAATCTCAATAAAGCAATTCTTGAAGCTATAACAACCGAACTTGAAAGCAAAATCAATAACCTGTCTAAAGAATTTAGCTGGCGTGATAAATTTTCTTTTGTGCTTATCGGCTTAATGCAGCTGGACACAAGATGCAGCGACGGCTCTTGTCAGGCGCAAGAAGATCTGATCGCCGGTTTTTCGGCGATTGAAGCGGAAGCAGAACTCGTCCAGGTACGCCTGAAGCTGCGTGCAGCGACCGTGATACGTGCCAAGCAGAAACGCTTTCAGGTTGCTGATGGCTTTGTGAAGCCAATGCAGGTCGCCAGGTTCATACTTTTTCGCGTCCAGTTCCACGCCAGACAGGTTCCTATAGCTTCTGTAGCCGTCGCATTCGATTTTTGCACCTGTGGCAACAGTTTTGCCGATGACTTGCTGAAGTGTTTTGCTCGTGACGTCTTTCACGACCTGCATCCGCGTGAACAAAGCCGCGCCATTTTCCGTTTTTGACAGCGCCACCACGATCTTCGCCTTGTCCGTCCCGCGACCAC
>ENA-ORSS01001473-ORSS01001473.1-human-gut-metagenome-genome-assembly--contig:-NODE-1473-length-24060-cov-6.406707_pt1 | contig 24060 bp, 19 predicted proteins | sample MGYA00241899_ERZ509162 | MGnify/ENA primary metagenome ERZ509162 (study PRJEB26280, sample SAMEA2338641) | human gut metagenome | biome: human gut; feature: human-associated habitat; material: faeces... | reverse complement strand
GCTGGCTCACCTCGCTCGCGGGCATCAGATGCTCGGCGAGCGACACGCGGTAGTTTTCAAGGAATACCACTTGCAGCCTGTCGCGGCAGATGGGGTCCGCATTGATCTCGGCCGCCATGGAGTTGATGAGGCGAATGATGCGCTTGGCGACGGCATAGCCGGGCGCGGCCTTCGCGCCGAAGAGGAACACGCGCGGCTGCATGGCGCGGCCGGGGTCGTTTTGCAGCTGCTGATAGAGGTAGAGAATGTGCATCGCGTTCAAAAGCTGACGCTTATACTCATGCAGGCGCTTGACCTGCACATCAAAGATCGCATCGGTATTGAGCACAACGCCCTGCGTCTTTTTGACGTAGGCGGCAAAGTCGAGCTTGTTGGCGCGCTTGATCTCGTCGAGCCGCGCGAGCACCGCGCCATCGCCGGCGAAGGCCTCGAACTTCTTTTTGACGCCGTCTGCCGTTTCAGGCTCCAAAATATCACATTTGTTTGCAGCGAGGATTTGCGGCCGCGCGGCAAGGCCGTCGCTGTATTTTTTCAGCTCTTCATTGATGAGCTTCACGTCCTCGATGGGATCACGTCCCTCGGAACCCGCGATATCGACGACATGGACGAGGAGCCGGCACCGGTCGACGTGGCGCAGAAAATCGTGTCCGAGGCCGAGTCCCTCCGAAGCACCTTCGATCAGCCCCGGAATATCCGCGGCGACGAAGGCATGTCCCTCATCCGCGCAGACGACGCCGAGCATCGGAGAAAGCGTGGTGAAGTGATAGTTTGCGATTTTCGGGCGTGCGGCGGAAATCATGGAAAGCAGCGTGGATTTGCCGACATTCGGGAAGCCGATGAGGCCGACGTCGGCCAGCAGCTTCAGCTCGAGCACGACATCGTGCTCCTCGCCCTCAAGGCCCGATTTGGCAAAACGGGGCGCCTGACGCGTTGGCGTTGCGAAATGCGCGTTGCCCCAGCCGCCCTTGCCGCCGCGGCAGAGGATGAACGGCTCGGAGTCGGACATATCCTTGATGATCTCGTTCGATTCCGCGTCGCGCACGACGGTGCCGCGCGGCACGCGGATCGTGAGATCCTTGCCCTGCTTGCCGAACTTGCGCGCGCCCTGACCGTCCATGCCGTTGTCGGCGACGTATTTGCGCTTGTAGCGAAAGTCCATCAGCGTGGACATGTTGTCGTCGACAACGAGGACGATATTGCCGCCGTTGCCGCCGTCGCCGCCGTCGGGGCCGCCCGCGGAGACGTACTTTTCGCGGTGGAACGCCACCGCGCCATTGCCGCCCTTGCCCGCGCGGCAGAAGATGCGCGCCTTATCAATAAAAGATGCTGCCATGTTGGCACCTCCTTGAATTCTTGTTATTCCTGAACAATTAGTGTATCCGTTTTTTGGCGATTCGTCAAGAAAAACGGAACGTTTCACAAAAAAGAAAAAATCGAAAAAAGTTGGGAACTTTTTTGTGCTCCCTTTCGTCAAAGGAAAAGACACAACGGGAAAGGAAGCGGAAACCTTGAAAAGACTGCTTGCATTGATGATGGTCGTCGCCGTAACGGCGGCGCTTTTGGCCTGCACGAAGGGCGGGCGCGATAACGAAGACGGAAATGACACGCCCAATCCTGAGCCGCAGTACGCCGGCGCGGACACGATGACGCTGCGCGTCGTGGGCGACGGTGAAAACGGTACGCTCATTTTAGCGGGAGAGACGGAGGTCTACGCCCTGCCGCTCGAAGGCGTGACGCTGTACTTAGACGGCGGCAGCGTGTCCGCTTCCGAAATAGAAAGCGGCATGAGCGCCGAGGTCTGGTACACCGGCGGCGTGCAGGAGACATATCCTGCGAAGTTTTCACAGGTAGTGGCCGTGTCGCTCTCGCACGAGGACGATGTACAGCGTGACCTCTGCGGCCTCTACTTACAGGTGCTTGAGGACCTGTGGAACACGGACGACGGGCTCAACGGCGGCGCGGAGGTCGTGAGCGTCGATCTGAGCAAGGCACCCGGCGGGCTGACCGCGGGCGAAAAGGCGGCGGTCGCCTACATCTATGCGCAGAAGCACGGCGTGCAGGGCCTGACGATGACGTTCGACGAGCTGCGCGAGGAGGGCTACCTCATGGGCGAAAAGCTGGAGGGCGGCAGCACGGCCTATTCGTTCACGAACGGTCTGCTCTTCACCATCACGCCCGATGAAAGCACGGAGGGAGAGAGCTTTTCGCTGCCGGTGGTCTGCTTCAGCGCTGAAAAGTGTCGCTCGCCGCTCGGCGCGTATTACTTTACGAAGTGTACGGCCTCCCGCGGCGATAACGGCTGGGAATACACCGTCGGCGCGGAAGCGATCTCTTAAATTACAGCAGGTTCTTTAATTTGAGCAGCGAATCGACGATCTGGTCGGCCTCGCAGCGCTCCGGAACGGGGCGGTGCGTGTGGTTGTACCAGATCGTTTTCATGCCCGCGTTTTTGCCGCCGGTGATGTCGGCGGTCAGCGAGTCGCCAATCATCACGCACTCGTCCGCGGCAACATCGGGAAGAAAAGCGCGGCATGCATCGAAAAACGCCTTTTCGGGCTTGCGGTAGCCGAGTGACTCTGAAACGAACACATGGTCAAAATAGGGGAGAAGCCCCGCCATTTCAAGCCGGTTGAGCTGCTGGTCGTGGAAGGCATTGCTCGCCGCGCAGAGGATATATTTTTTCTTGAGGTAGCGGCAGATCTCGTCCGCGCCGTCGACGGGAATGGCCGTCTCGTAGAGGAGGTCCAAAAACCGCTTTTCAAACGCGGCGCCGTCAGCCTGGATGCCGAGAGCATCGAAGATGCGGTTCCAGCGGAACTGAAAAAGCTGCTGCGTTGTGAGCTCGCCGCGCTCGATCATGAGCCAGAGGCCGTCATTGATGCGCGTGAACGTCGCGTAAGTGGAATCGTCATAGGGGAGACCCCATTCGGCAAAGCCGATGCGCATGGCCTGCTCGGCGCATTTGCCGAAGTCGAGCAGCGTGTCGTCGATATCCATCAAAACTGCCTTGAGCATGAAAAGTGACCTCCTGCGGAAGAGATAAAGAAAAGAGCCCCGAGCATTCGCTCGAGGCTCTTCATTGTGCAATTACTCAGCGGGGTAAACAGAAGCCTGCTTACGATCCTTGCCGAGACGCTCGAAACGGAGCACGCCGCTCTCCTTGGCGTAGAGAGTATCGTCAGAGCCGATACCGACGTTGACGCCCGGATGGATGTGGGTGCCGCGCTGGCGCACAAGAATGTTGCCGGCGAGAACGAACTGACCGTCAGCGCGCTTGGGGCCAAGGCGCTTGGCGTTAGAGTCGCGGCCGTTCTTCGTGGAGCCGCCGCCCTTCTTGTGGGCGAAAAACTGAAGACCGATGTTCAGCATGGTGATTTGCCATCCTTTCTGTAAGATGATCGGAACAGGGGGCTTACGCCTCCATGACTTCGATATTATCCGGATATTCGCTGTGCAGCTCGGAAAAGAGCAGCATCAAACCCGTTAAAAGAGCCTGACAGGTGCTCTCGTTCGTGGCGGACAGACCGCCGGGGAGCCGGAATTCCACAGCGCCGGAGCGTTCATGGACCTTGACGGAAGCGGCGAGGCCTAAAACATCGTTCACGGTGCTTTCCACAAGGCGGACCGCACTTGTGACTGCCGCGCAGACGATATCGCTGCCCTCTTCGCTGTAACCGCTGTGGCCCTTAGCATCAAAACCGATGATGCGCTTCCCCTCAGTGAGGAATGTAACAGTGGTCATGCCTTAGACGGAGATCTTGCCGATCTCAACCTTGGTATAAGGCTGACGATGACCCTGACGCTTGTGATAGCCCTTCTTGGCCTTGTACTTGTAGACACGGACCTTCTTGCCCTTGCCGTTCTTAACGACAGTGGCCTCCACCTTCGCGCCCTCCACCACGGGAGTGCCGAACTTGGTGTTTTCGCCGTCAACGATCGCCAAAACCTGATCGAAGGTAACGGCGTCGCCCGCCTCGACGGGGAGCTTCTCAATGAACAGGGTGTCGCCCTCGTTCACAACATACTGCTTACCGCCGGTAACGATGATCGCTTGCATTGCTTGCACCTCTTTCCTTAATTACGGACTCGCTGTCGGGGGCGTTCGAAAAGTCTCGAAACCTTCCGAAACTTTAAGCCCATTCAAAGCGGCTGTTCAAGTATAACTTCTGACTTTGAAAAAGTCAATAGGTTTTTGGAAAATTCTCTGTGCGGTTTTGCTCAGGTGCAAAGTGAGTCGCGGCACGTGTGCCGCGAGGAAGCAGCGCCAAAAGCGCTGCACGGGTCAAAGGGGATATTCTCTTTCGCAAAAGAGAATATCCCCTTTGGAACCCTAAGAGAAAGACTTTGTATTGTCAGATTGCAGCTTGAAGAACTGCACGCGCTGCGCAATCAGGTGCCTGCTTGATGATGTATCTAAACGATTTGACTTTCTTCTATCTTCGCTGTCGCTTTGCCTGCGTGTCGTTAGCCTTACGCAATCTCCGTCTACTTCGGATTTGCACAAACTTGCTATTGCCTGCCAAGGCGGCATTGCTGTGCTCGCCGCAGTACGCATTACCAAGACGATATGTATTGCCGATAGTAGGTGATTAGGCTGCACAAAAACAAGATGAGCAGAGCGGCAGCGGGTAGTAGAAGTAGGCCAAGTCGTATAGCAACACCAAACGCGGCAACGCCGCGCGCAGGTATTCTCATTCCGGAGGCACAAGGGCCATTCAAGCCTGAGACTGCCGATCAAAACCTTTCTCTTGGGGGTTCAAGGGGGCCATTCTCTTTTGCGAAAGAGAATGGCCCCCTTGTCCGCGTCCCCCTGCGCGGCGCGGGGAACAAGGAGCAGCGCTTTGCGCTGTAGAAATGCAATTTTGCATACTTTTCACCGCGCGGTAAACAATAACTCCGCAAGTTTTATTTGGAAGGAGAGCATTTCAATATGGAAAAGCGAAAAGAATTCTGGCGCGCGCTGCCGTTTGTGATGGCGCTGCTGCTGCTCACCCTCGTGCCGGCGCAGAGCGCGTCGGCGCTGTTCGGCAAGGGAAAAGAGGAGGCGAAAGCTGTCGACGGCGCGCCGGTGGCAGAGAACATGGAGATCAAGGTCTACCGCGGCGTCGCGTATGAGGGCGAATTCCGCGCGGTGGACAACGAGGGCGACGAGATGACCTTTGCCATCGCGCAGGAGCCGAAAAAGGGCATGGTCGCGCTGACGGAGGACGGCCTCGGCTTTGTCTACACGCCGGGCGGCAAGCTGGGGACGGACAGCTTCACCTACACGGCGATCGACGCCTACGGCAACATCTCGCTGCCCGCGACGGTGAGCATCACAATCGAAAAGGCAAATAGCGGCGTCTGCTACGCTGATATGGGCGGCAGCCGTGCGCATACGGCGGCGGTCGATCTTGCCGAGCACGGTGTGTTTGTGGGCGCGAAGATCGGGGACAGCTATTTCTTTGAGCCCGAGCGCACGCTCTCACGTGGTGAATTTGTCGCGATGGCGCTCGCGGCGATGGATGTGAGCGCGGAGGATGTGCAGATGACTGGCTTCTGCGACGATGCGAGCATACCGACCTGGGCGAAGGGCTACGCCGTGAGCGCGCTGAATGCGGGCGTTGTGTCCGGCGTCAGCACGGCGGAGGGCGTTGCCTTTCGCGCGAATGACGCCATTACGCTCAATGAGGCCGCGGTCGTGCTGAACCGGCTGCTTCGCGTGACGGACGTAGACCTCTCGGACTACGATGTGCAGGACGCGGACAACGCCTGGTGCGCACAGGCGGTGGCGAATTTGCAGTCCGTCAGCGTGATCGAGAGTGGGCGTTTTTCCACTGACGAGATGCGCTCGGGCGTGACACGTGCGCAGGCGGCAGAGATCCTCAGCGCGGCGATGACGCTCAAGGACGGACGCGCGGGAAAGGGCGGACTGCTCTCCGGCATTTTCGGCTAAGGGCAAAAAGTGAGAAAAGCGAACAAAAGAGAGCGGTTTTCACGCCGCTCTCTTTTGCTTGTATTTGGGAAAAAGCTGTGGTAAAGTATAAATTAGTATAATATGGATAAACGGGGCGGCGACGTCTCTTTCAAAAATAAGGAGGAAAACGGTATGCGTATCGTTGTTTTAGCAGGTGGGCTGAGTATGGAGCGCAATGTGTCGCTCTCGAGCGGCAACAAGATCTGCCGCGCGCTGAGAGCGCGCGGACATCAGGCCATTCTGGTGGATATGTTCATGGGCTTTGAGGACTACGACGGTAAGCTCGAAGATGTTTTCGACGCACCGAACGGCTTCTGCGGCGACTATTCCGTCGCCGAGGCGGAGCCCGATCTCGCCGCTGTGCGCGCGAGCCGCAAGGACCAGAGCAAGAGCCTTTTCGGTCCCGGCGTGCTCGATGTGTGTGCCAAGGCGGACGTCGTATTTCTGGCGCTGCACGGCACCTGCGGCGAGGATGGCCGCGTGCAGGCGGCGTTCGACCTGCTCGGCATCCCGTACACGGGTGCGGGCTACTTATCGAGCGCCATTGCGATGGATAAGGACCTGACGAAGCGTCTTGTGTCGGAATATGTCATCACGCCGCAGTGGCGCACCGTGCGCTACACGGAAGGAGACATTGCGCGCCTTGTGTCGGAAACGAAGCTCCCTTGCGTCGTCAAGCCGGTCGCCAACGGCTCGTCTGTCGGCGTCTCCATCGCGCACACGGGCGCGGAGCTGAAGACGGCGCTCGAAGTGTGCCTGCAATTCGGCGCGCAGGTCGTGCTCGAACAGTACATCTCCGGCCGCGAGATCCAGGTTGGTATCATCGCGGGCAAGGCACTGCCCTCCATCGAAATTATCCCGAAGACGGGCTTTTATGACTACGCGAACAAGTATCAGGCCGGCGCGGCGGAGGAGATCTGCCCCTCGCCAATCCCCGAGGACTGGGAGATGCGCGTGCGCACCGCGACCGAGACGGTCTACCGCCTGATCGGCCTGAGCGTCTACTCCCGCGCGGACTTCATCGTCACGCCCGACGGCACGCCGTACTTTCTCGAGATCAACACGCTGCCCGGTATGACGAAGACGAGCCTCCTTCCGCAGGAGGCAGCGGCGGTCGGCATCGGCTATGAGGAGCTGTGCGAGAAGATTGTCGAAGAGTCGATGAAGCAGAGAAGAGGGCTGTAAATGGAGGCTATCACGGTAAAGGAACTGCTCGCGGCGGTGCACGGCGAGCTGCTGCAGGGCGAGGGGACGGCGAAGATCCTCGGCGTGAACACCGACAGCCGCACGGTCAAAGCGGGCGAGGTCTTCCTGCCGCTCGTCGGCGAGCGCTTCGACGGGCATGACTATATCGAAAAGGCGCTTTCCGCGGGCGCGGAGGGCTGTCTGTGCGCCCGCGTGCCGGAAACGCTGCTGCCCGGAAAGTTTTACATCAAGGTGCCTGACACGCTGCTTGCGCTCAAGGACTTGGCCGCGTGGTACCGTGCGCAGTTTTCTATCCCCTTTGTGCAGGTGACGGGCAGCGTCGGCAAGACGACAACAAAGGAAATGATCGCCTCGGTACTGGGCGTGAAGTTCCATACGCTCAAGACAGCGGTCAACTATAATAATGAGATCGGCACGCCGCAGACGTTGCTGGGGCTTTCCTCCAAGCATCAGGCGGCGGTCATCGAGACGGGCATGGACCGCGCGGGGCAGATCCGGTATCTTGGCGAGATGGTGAAGCCCGATATCGCCGTCATCACAAATGTCGGCGATATGCACATTGAATATCTCGGATCGCGCGAGAACATTCTGAAGGCCAAGTGCGAGATCTTTGAAAACCTCAAAAAAGACGGCCTCGCCGTCTTAAACGGCGACGACGAGCTTTTGAACACCGTCTCTCTGCCGCAGAAAACGTTGCGCTGCGGCCTGTCCGAGCACTGCGATGTCCGCGTCAGCGAGGTCGAAGACCTTGGCATCGACGGCATTCGCTGCGTCGTGACGACGGCAAAGGAGCGTTACGCGCTCTCCATCCCCGTGCCGGGAAAGCACATGGTCTACTCCGCGGCGATGGCCGCGGCCATCGGCGAGTACCTTGGCGAGACAAAAGAGGAGATCGAGCGCGGCGCTGCGGCCTACGAGCCCGCGGGCTCACGCATGCACGTCATCACGTTCTCTGAAAACCGCCGCCTGCTCGACGACTGCTACAACGCGGGTCCGCAGTCGATGGCGGCGTCGCTGCGCGTATTGGGCGCGAGCGGCGGCAAAAAGGCTGCCGTCATCGGCGATATGGCGGAGCTCGGCGAGCTCACCGAGCGTGCGCATAAGGAAATCGGAGAACTCACCAAAGAGCTCGGCATCGATACTGTCATCGCAATCGGTGCACGGGCAAAATACTTTACAGAAGGGAACCCCTCTGCGCAGTGGTTCGGGAGCGTGGACGAGGCGATGGGCGCCGTCAAGGCGGCGTTCACGGCGGAGACGGCGATGCTCGTCAAGGCCTCGCACTCCATGCACTTTGAGAAGATCGTAGAGGAACTGACCAAAGCATGATCGACATCAGTGTTACGGGACTCATCAAGTCCTTTGACCTCGAAAAGAAAATACTGGACGGCATCACCTTTCAGATCGACACGGGCGAGCGCGTGGGCCTTCTCGGCAAAAACGGCGCGGGCAAGACAACGCTCTTTCGTATCCTGACGGGGGAGCTTGATTATGACGCGGGCGAGGTGAGCATCGCCTCGGGCCGCAGGCTGGGCCTCATCTCGCAGATCCCCGTGTATCCCGAGGGCTACACGGTCGAGGATGTGCTCAAGAGTGCGTTTTCGCGCATGCAGAGGATGGAGGACGAGATGAACGCCCTCTCCCAGCAGATGGCAAACGGCGACGAGAGCGAGGAAACGCTGCGCCGCTACGGAGAGCTTTCTGCAAAGTTCGAGGGCCTTGGCGGCTACGACACGGAAACGCCCATCAACAAGGTCGCAAACGGCCTTTCCATCCCGCCGGAGATGCGCGAGCGCCTGTTTGACACGCTCTCGGGCGGCGAAAAGACGCGCGTGAACCTCGGCCGCCTCATTTTAGAGGATACCGACATTCTGTTGCTCGACGAGCCGACGAACCACCTCGATCTGCACGCCATCGAATGGCTGGAGCAGTATTTGTCAACGTTCAAGGGTACGGTCGTCGCCATCTCGCATGACCGCTACTTTTTGGACCGTACCATCACGCGCGTCATTGAGGTGCTCGACGGCAAGGCGGAGTTTTACAGCGGCAACTACAGCTTCTACGCGGTGGAAAAAGAGCGCCGCTATTTGGAAAAGATGCGCCAATACGAAAAGGAGCAGGCCAAGATTGCCCAGCTTGAAAAGAGCGCCGAGCAGCTGCGCATGTTTGCCTTCAAGGGCATGGACAAGACGTACCGCCGCGCGCTGTCGATGGAAAAGCGCATCGAGCGTATGCGCACGACGGACAAGCCGACGAAGGAACGGGCACTGAGCGCGCAGTTCAAGTCGCAGGAGTTCTACGGCGACGAGGTGTTTGCGCTCAAAAAGCTCAAAAAGAGCTTTGGCGACCGCGTGCTGTTCCACGACGTGGATTTGCAGGTGCGCGGCGGCGAGCGCATCGCGCTCATCGGCGACAACGGCACGGGCAAGTCGACGCTCATCAAGATGCTGATGGAAGAGGAATATCCCGACGAGGGCAAGATCAAGTTCGGCCCGTCGGTGCGCATCGCGTACCTGCCGCAGATCGTCGAATTCGACGTGCCGGAACGAAACTTGGTCGACACGATGCTTTACTCCAAGCGCAACATCACGCCGCAGAGCGCGCGCAACCGCCTGGCCGCGTTCCACTTCACGGGCGAGGACGTTTTTAAGAGCGTCAGCGTGCTCTCGGGCGGCGAGCTTTCGCGCCTCAAGCTCTGCATCCTGATGGATGAGGAAGTGAATCTCCTGATCCTCGACGAGCCGACGAACCACCTCGATATCGCGTCGCGCGAGTGGATCGAAGAGGCGGTGGAGAGCTACGACGGGACGCTCCTGTTCGTGAGCCACGACCGCTATTTCATCAACCGCTTTGCAACGCGTGTGTGGGAGCTTGAAAACGGCGTCATCACAGACTATCCGATGGGCTTTGCGCGCTACCGGCAGGTCAAGGCACTGGAGGCGCAGAACAAGATCGACCACACGCCAAAGGCTGTAAAGGAAAAGACGGTTACAGAAAAACCGAAGCCGAACCGCTCTGCCCAGCAGGCGCGGCGGCAGCTCACCATCTGTGAAAAGGAAATTTCCGCGCAGGAGACCGCCATCGCCGAGATCGAGCAGCGCCTCGAAGAGGCGGGCGGCGACTACGAGCGCTACAGCGAAATCTATAAGGAGAAGGAAGCCGCCGAGCAGAAGCTCAGCGAGCTGATGGAAAAGTGGGAAACGCTCGCCGAGCAGGCGGGCGAATGAGGAACATACCATGAAGAGACAGAAAAGACTGTGGACGGCGGCAGCAGCCTGTGCCGTGCTCGGCGCGGCGTGCCGGGCCGTCCCGGGTGTGCGCTTTGCAGGACTGCTATTCTGGTGCCTGACGGCGCTTTTGATCGTCTTTGCGATGCTCGAGCAGTACAAAGAGCATGCGTGGGCAAAGTGGGGAAAACGCGTTCTGCTCGCGCTCGTGTGCCTAGGCCTTGTCGCATTCGGGTATCTTGAATCGCTCGTTATTCGCGGCGCGCACACGGACGGGCGCGCGGAAGACGCGCAGTGCGTGGTTATTTTGGGCGCGGGCGTGAACGGCACGACGCCGTCGCTGATGCTCTCGTCGCGGCTGCAGGCGGCGCTTGACTTCATCGCGGACAAGCCGGACATCCCCATCATCTGCTCAGGCGGTCAGGGGCCGGGGGAGGATATCTCCGAGGCCGACTGCATGGCGGACTGGCTCATCGCCCACGGCGTGGACGAGAGCCGCATCTACCGCGAGGACCGATCGACCAGTACGCAGGAGAACTTTGCTTACAGCGAAGAGATCATGGCGGAGCTGGGGCTTGATGCGGGCGACACGTTCGCCTTTGTCACGAACGACTACCATATTTTTAGGGCGGGGCGCATCGCCGGAACAGATGCGGCCTGCGGCGTGGCGGCGACGCTGCCGCGCAGCGCCTATTACGATGCCTTACAGCTCAACTACTATGTGCGGGAGGCCTTTGCCACCGGTTGGCTCCTGCTGAGAGGAAACTGAGTATGAACGATAACATTTTATGCCTTTACTATTCCCGCACGGGAAACACGAAAAAAGCCATGGAGGAGGTCGCCGAGGCGCTGGACTGCGAATGTCTCGAAATTCGCGACAAGGTCGATCGCAGCGGCACGATGGGCTACCTTCGCTGCTGCTTTGACGCGATGCACAAGCGCACGAGCGCCGTTTCGCGCCCTAAGTGCAAAAAGCCGCTTTCGGACTACAAGCTCGTCATTCTGGGAACGCCCGTGTGGGCGGGCCGCTGCTCGAGCGTGATCCGCGGCTTTTTGAAGCGCCGCGGCTATGAGATCCAGAACGCGGCCTACGTCATTACGCACAAGAGCGAGCAGGACTATAAGGACGTCTTCCGCCAGATGGACCTCTATTTGCAGACGCCGCACGTGGCGGAAGTTTCGCTCTGCCCCGATTCCGCGGGCTACCACTTCTGGCGCGACCAGTTCATCAAGGCCTGCTCTGACTTTATCGCGGAGGACAAGGCCTGATGTGGGAAAAGCTCAAACAGCTCGCGCGCCGCTATGACGAGATCGGCGAGCTGCTCGAAGTGCCGGAAATTTACGCTGACCCAAAGAAGCTGCGCGCGCTCACGCGCGAGCAGAAGGAGCTTTCCGCCGTGGTGGAGACCTACCGCGCGTACCAGAAGTGCGAGGACGACATCGTGCAGGCGCTGGAGCTTGTATCCGATCCCGAGCTCAAGGACATGGCGCAGGAGGAATTGAACACTGCCAAGGCGGAAAAAGAGCGCCTTTTTGACGAGCTGCGCGTGCTGCTCCTGCCGCGCGACCCGAACGACGACAAAAACGTCATCGTCGAGATTCGCGGCGGCGTGGGCGGGGAGGAGAGCGCGCTTTTTGCCGCCGACCTCTACCGCATGTATGCGATGTACGCGGAAAAGCGGGGGTACCGCGTGGAGCTGCTCAACTACAACGACACGGAGCTCGGCGGCGTGAAAGAGGCCGACTTCATGGTCAATGGCGATGGGGCGTATTCGAGATTCAAGTTTGAATCCGGCGTCCACCGCGTCCAGCGCGTGCCGGAGACGGAGTCCGGCGGGCGCGTGCACACCTCGACCGCGACGGTCGCCGTGCTGCCGGAGATGGAGGAGGTCGACGTCGACCTCCGGCCCGAGGATATCGAAATGCAGGTCTACCGCGCTTCCGGTGCAGGCGGCCAGCACGTCAACAAGACGAGCTCTGCCGTGCGCCTCATCCACAAGCCGACGGGCATCGTCGTTTCGTGCCAGGAGGAGCGCTCCCAGCTCCAGAACCGCGCCAAGTGTATGGCGATGCTCGCGAGCAAGCTCTACGAGGCTGAGCGCGAGCGCGTGGAGGGTGCAATCACGAGCGAGCGCCGCGCGCAGGTCGGCAGCGGCATGCGCAACGAGCGCATCCGCACCTATAACTTCCCGCAAAACCGCGTGACTGACCACCGCCTGACGGGCGAGAACAAGAATTTCAACATCGACGCCGTGATGAACGGCGATTTAGACCCCATCATCGACGCGCTCACGATGCAGGAGCAGGCCGAAAAGCTGCGCGAGAGCACCGAGGGCTAAGAAAGAAGAGAGAACATTGGAGACAAAATGGTTTACCCTCCGCACGGTGGAGGATAAAGAGAGCATCGCGCAGGCGGCGGACATTCTGCGCCGCGGCGGGCTTCTGGCCATCCCGACGGAGACGGTCTACGGCCTCGGCGCGGACGGCCTGGACGAGACCGCCGTGCTGCACATTTTCGAGGCCAAGGGCCGCCCGCAGGACAACCCGCTCATCCTGCACATTCCGGATGCAAGCTGGCTTACGCGCTACTGTGAGGACGTGCCGGACGCGGCCTACAAGCTGGCCGAGCGCTTCTGGCCCGGCCCACTGACGATGATCTTAAAGAAAAAGCCCTGCGTGCCGCTGCGCACGACCGGCGGGCTCGAGACCGTCGGCATGAGATGTCCCGACCATGCGGTCACGCGCGCCATCATCGAAGCATCCGGCGTGCCGGTCGCCGCGCCGAGCGCGAACACCTCGGGCCGCCCGAGCTGCACGACGGCAGAGCACGTGCGCGAGGACATGTGGGGCAAGATCGACGGTATCGTCGACGGCGGCCCTTGTCAGGTGGGCGTGGAGTCGACGATCATTGACCTGACGGTCACGCCGCCGCAGCTGTTGCGCCCGGGCGGACTGCCGCTCGAGAGCCTGCGCGATGCGCTGGGCGAGGTGACGGTCGACAAGGCCGTGACGCAGAAGATGAATGACGGCGAAAAGCCGCGCGCCCCGGGCATGAAGTACCGCCACTATGCGCCTAAGGCCCCCGTCACGGTCGTGACCGGCGGGGCGAAGGTGAGCGCGCGCTATCTGCTCACACACGCGGGCGAGAAGTCCGGCATCATCTGCTTTGACGAGTTCGCGCGGCTCTTCGACGGGCACATCGTCCACCCCCTCGGTGCGAGCGACGATAAGCGTGCGCAGGCGCAGCACGTCTTCGACGCGCTGCGGACGTTCGACGAGACGAATGTGGGCGAGATCTGGGCACAATGTCCGGACAGTAAAGGTCTTGGCCTTGCCATCGGCAACCGCCTCAAAAAGGCCGCGGGCTTCCATGTGGAGGACGCGGACGACGGCAAGATCGTCATCGGCATCACCGGCGGCACGGGCGCGGGGAAGACGAGCCTTCTGCGCGCGCTTGAAAGAAAGGGCGCATGCGTGCTCGACTGTGACGCGGTCTATCACGAGATGTTAAAAGATGACGAGCCGCTGCTGCGCGCGCTGCGCGAGGCGTTCGGCGATGTCATTTTTCGGCAGGACGGCAGCGTGGACGTCCACGCCATCGGCCTGATCGTCTTCAAGGACAGAAAAAAGCTCGCCGAGCTCGACGCCATCGTGCATGAGCGCATCCCGCGCGCGCTGGCGCAGAAAATGGCGGCGACGAACGCGGAGATCATCGGCCTCGATGCTATCAAGCTCATCGAGAGCGGCCTTGGCGCGATCTGCGACGCGACCGTCGCCGTAACGGCGCCTGAAGAGGTGCGGATCAAGCGCATCATGGCGCGCGACAGCATCACCGAGGAGTATGCAAGGTCGCGCATCGCGGCACAGAAGGACGCGGACTATTTCCGCGCGCAGTGCGATTATGAATTTGTGAACGATCTGCCGACCGCTGAAAAGGCGGAACACGCGGCAGAGGTCTATATCAACACGATCATCAACAATTTGAAGGAGGAAACTGAGAGATGAGTGAAAAGAACAAGCTCGCTGAAAAACTGCTCTACGCCCCCAAGAATGGCTATGACCGCCTGAGCGCAGAGGATGAAAAAGCGATGGAGGCCTATTGCGAGGACTACAAGAAGTTCCTCAACAACGGCAAGACCGAGCGCCTTTGCGTGGAGTACTGCATCGAGCTGGCGGAAAAGAAGGGCTTCAAGGCCTACGAAGCGGGTATGAAGCTGAGCGCTGGCGACAAGGTCTACTTCAATAACCGCGGCAAGGGCATCATGCTCGCTGTCATCGGCAGCGAGGACTTGAGCCACGGCGCGAACATCGGCGCAGCGCACACCGACTCCCCGCGCCTCGACTTAAAGCCCCGCCCGCTCTACGAGGAGGCCGAGATGGCCTACTTCAAGACCCACCACTACGGCGGTATCCGCAAGTACCAGTGGGTGACGATCCCCCTCGAGCTGCACGGCGTCGTCGTGCTGCGCGACGGTTCGAAGGTCGATGTCCACATCGGCGGCAAGGAGGACGATCCCCAGTTCATCATCAACGACCTTTTACCGCACCTTGGCCGCGAGCAGGGCAAAAAGCCGCTCAACGAGGCCATCCCGAGCGAGAGCTTGAACGTGCTGCTCGGCGGAAAGCCGTTTGAAGATAAGGACTGCTCCGACCGTTTCAAGCTCGGCGTTCTCCAGTATTTGAACGCGCAGTACGGCATTACGGAGGAGGACTTCATCTCCGCTGAGCTCGAAGTCGTCCCCGCCGGCAAGGCGCGCGACATCGGCTTTGACCGCAGCTTCATCGCGTCCTACGGTCACGACGACCGTGTCTGCGCGTATGCAGAGCTTGCAGGTATTTTTGACGCTGTGTCCCCGAAGAAGACCGCGGTCTGCATCTTCGCGGACAAGGAGGAGATCGGCTCCGAGGGCGTGTCCGGTATGCTGTCTCAGGCGTTTGAGTGGTTCATGGGCGACATGTGCCGCATGCAGGGCGTCGCGCTTTCTGACTGCTTTGCCAACTCCTTCTGCCTGAGCGCAGATGTGACGGCGGCCTATGACCCGAACTTTGCCGACGTGTACGACAAGCGCAACTCCGCCTTCGTCAATTACGGCGTGGCGCTGTGCAAGTATACCGGCTCCGGCGGCAAGGGCGGCGCGAGCGACGCAAGCGCTGAGGTCGTTGGCAAGGTACGCAAGCTGATGAACGACAACGGCGTCTTCTGGCAGATGGCCGAGATGGGCAAGACCGACGCAGGCGGCGGCGGTACGGTCGCCAAGTTCATGGCCCAGCGCAACATCGACACGCTCGACGCGGGTGTGCCCGTGCTCTCGATGCACGCACCGTATGAAACGGTCGCCAAGCTCGACTGCTACATGACCTACAAGTGTATGAAGGCCATCTTTGAGCAGGCGTAAGAAAATATTCTGAGATTCCGAGAAGCGCTCTCCCACGTGCCGTGGGAGGGCGTTTTCTGTCCAGAATCATGCAATGGTGAACAAAGTGTAAAGTTTCCTGCGCTTTTGCTTGCATAAGCGTGCGCGGCGTGATAAGCTGTCAGAATGCCAAAGGATCAGGAAGGGAAGAGAGTCATGCTCCAGTTATTCACCGATACGTCCGCGAACCTGCCGGTCGCGCTGACGAAGCAACACCACATCACCGTCGTGCCGTTTTCCTACACGGTGGATGGAAAGGAGACGGACTATCCCGATGATGTGGATTTCGACGGCGCGGCGTTCTACGGCGCGATGCGCCGCGGCGCGGTCGTCAAAACGTCAATGGTCAATCCCGACCTGATGGCGAACTACTTTGAACGTGCGCTCTCTCAGGGCGACGATGTGCTCTACGTCGGCATGTCCGGCGGCATCAGCGGCACGGCGCAGGCCGCGGTCATCGCCGCGGGCGAGCTGACGGAAAAATATCCCGCGCGGAAGATCGTCACGATCGACACCTACGCTGCCTCCCTTGGCGAGGGGTTACAGGTGCTCGAAGCCGCGCGCATGATCGAAGAGGGAACGAGCCTCGATGAGATCAAAGCGCATCTCCTTTCGAGAAGACCGCATATGTGCCAGTTTTTCACGGTCGATGACCTTGCATACTTAAAGCGCGGCGGCCGTATTTCGAGCGCGACGGCACTGATCGGCACGGTGCTGAGCATCAAGCCGATTTTGTGCGGTGACGAGACGGGGCACATCGTCTCCTGCGGCAAGGTGCGCGGCATGAAGCGCGCCTATCAGGAGCTTGCGAATTATTACGACGGCCGCGCGCTCGACAAGAGCGAGATGCTCGGCATCGCCCACGCGGACAATGAAGAGGGCGCGCAGGCGCTCATCGCGCTGCTGCGGGACAAGGGCTTCACCGGCGAATGCCTGAACGTGGTCTACGAGCCCGTCACCGGCGCCCACGTTGGCCCGGGAACGGTGGCGCTGTTCTTCTACGGAAAAGAAAAGTGAACATAAGGAGCGCCCGAAGGGAAACCTTCGGGCGGTTTTTCTATGGTAGACTTTGCGCAAAAGACCTGATATGATGACGAAAGAGAGATTTTGAGAGAAAAATGGGAGGGTTTTATGAAAAAGACGTGGCTCATCAGAGCGCTGCTGCTCACCGCGTATTGCGTACCGTTTGCATTTTTCTCTGTGAAGGGTGATATTACTTCGGGGACGATGGTGTATTACGGCGTGATGATCGTCAGCTTTGTGATTTTGTACCGCTGCGCGCTGAAAACAGACAACGTTCCGATCATTTTTATCGGGAATATACTGAGCTTTATGTCCTCCTATTTGACGGCAAAGCTGTCGCAGTTAGACCCGATGGAATGGTACTGCAAGCCGTTTACATCCCACTCCCAGATCGTCGCGATATCGGTCGCGTCCCTCATCATCCATGCGATCATCGTATGGAGAAGAGGCAGAAAGCAGAAGAACGCACAGGGGTGTGACAGAACATGAAGAAACACAAAAAAGCGATGATCGCACTGCTGATCGTAGCCCTGTTCGGTATGATATTGGCTGGCATTTCTTCCCATCCTTTTGTTTCACGCAGGTGCGAGGTGCCGGAGGAGTATGTCGCTGAGATCCGCGCGCAGTCGGTGGGAGTTTACTCAAAGAAAGTGCCCTTGCTGCCGATTTACATTTCCATCGAGCAGTTTTCAGCGGGACGGGCCTATTATACGGTTCACTATTTCCCGTTTGGAACGCTTGGCATGTCCTATAGTTTGACCGACGGATTTTGCCAGGAAAATCCGCTGACGGGCCTGCAATAAGATGAATCGGCAGAACCGGCTGTTTTTCCACTGGATTTTTGCGCACGCTTCTGTTATGATAAACGCCAAAGAAACGCCGTGAATCGGCATTGCGTTCAAACCGTCAGTAAAGGAGAAACGAATATGGAAACGATACAGGCCATCAGAAGCAGAAGAAGCATCCGTAAGTACCAGCCAAGACCCGTTCCGCACGAGGTCATCGAGCAGATCGTCGCGGACGCGGCCTACGCCCCCTCGTGGAAGAATACGCAGATCGCGCGCTATGTGCTCGTCGAGGACCGCACGACGATCGACAAAATGGCGGAGGAGATGGTGCTTGATTTCAAGCTGAACGAGAAGACGCTCAAAAACTGCCCCGCCGTTATGGTGCTTACCTATGTGACCGGCCGCTCGGGCTACGAGCGCGACGGCTCGTTCTCGACGCCGAAGGAGGCGGGCTTTGAGATGTTCGACGCGGGCATCGCCGCGCAGACATTTTGTCTTGCCGCGTGGGAGCGCGGCGTCGGCACGGTCATCACGGGCTACTTCGACGAAGAGAAGATCACGAGACTTTTGAACCTGCCGGAGAATCAGAAGGTCGGCTGTGTTATCGGTCTTGGCTATCCCGATGAGGAGCCTGCCGCGCCGAAGCGCAAGAGCGTGGAAGATTTGCTGACGTACAAATAAAAAGCTGCAATCGCCCGAGGAAAACGCCCTCGGGCGCTTTTTCGCTGGATTCGGACAATGCTTTCTGGTAAAATAAGCAGTATAAAAATATAGAAAAATGAGAGATATGGAGGCCATAAGATGAAAAAATACAGCTTATCGGTTATTTGCGTAGTGCTTTTTGCCCTGCTGGCTGGATGCGGCAGCAAGGAAACGTCAAACATAACGGTCGATTATGGCGATTCGGTTGTTTACACAGAACAGGATATGGATGATGCGATAAAGGTGATCGAAGAGATGATCGGTTCGTGGGAAGGCTGCGAATTACATAGCATTTCATATTCGTCAGATGACGTCTGCACGGATGAAAAGAACCTTTCGTGGATGAATGATTTGGAAAAGGCAAATGACAACGATCTGGCTTTTACACAATGCATCATGTTCGACAGCAGCTTTCGCTCTCCGAAAGAGGGCGGCGGAGCTTGGGAGCCGGACACGGAATACACATGGTCCTGGTGGTTGGCTCGCAGCGATGGCGGGGAATGGAAACTGATGACTTGGGGATATTAAAGTGCTTCCCGGTTTGAGGCTCGTATTTCCGACGGCACAAAGGGTATGCTTTTCGCGCTTTCTGCAAATCCTACCGGAAATGACTTTCGGGAGGACTTTGCCATGAGAAGCGAAACGAAACCCTCGCAGGACGAGGAGAAAAACGGGCAGGAGCCGCTGCTGCCGCCCATTCAGCCGGTCATCGACTTCGGCTCGGTCGTCATCAAAAATAGCCGCGCGGCCATCCACTGCCTGACGATCGCCGGACAGATCGAGGGCCACATGCAGCTGCCGAACACGCAGAAGGCGACGAAATACGAGCATGTGCTGCCGCTGCTGGCGTATCTGGAGGAGAGCGACGACATCGACGGCGTTTTGTTCCTGCTCAACACCGTCGGCGGCGACGTGGAGGCGGGGCTTGCCATCGCCGAACTGATTTCAGGGATGAAAAAGCCGACGGTCTCGCTCGTGCTCGGCGGGGGACACTCCATCGGCGTGCCGCTTGCTGTCGCGCCGATGGTGACGATGATCGCGCCGTCGGCGTCAATGACCATCCATCCCGTGCGCACGAGCGGCACGATCATCGCCGCGCCCCAGACGTACCAGTATTTTGAGCGCTTGCAGGAGCGCATTGTGCGCTTTGTGACGAAAAACTCACGCATCGGGCGCGACGAGTTTTTGCGCCTGATGATGGACACGCAGGACCTCGCCTCTGACGTCGGCAGCGTGCTCTACGGGGAAGAAGCAGTGGCCTGCGGTCTCATCCAGCGCCTCGGAAGCCTTTCCGACGCGCTGGAAGCGCTGTATGTGCTCATTGACGAAAAGAAGAAGTAAAAAGCCTCGCAGAGTTTCGTGCCGCGCACGGCACGAAATCAATTCAAATCCGTTTTCTGCCGCGACATGTGCGTCCTCCAGAGGGGCTTCTCTTGCCCGCTGCGGGGCAATTCACCTTCTGGCAGAAAACACTTTGCGCGGAGCGGAAAACGGTGAAGCGCCGTTTGTGACGGAAACAGCAAGCCGTTTTCGAGGAAGCGGCACGATTGGCGCGCCTGAAAGGGCGCGGGAATCGTAATGCCGCGACGGTGCAATGTCGCAGACGCCCTTTGGGCGGCAAGGCACGAAGCGCAGCGAAACTTTCTCAAAAAAGCTGCCTTGGCAGCTTTTTTGAAGACAAAGAAAGACGCCTTTGGGCGTCTTTTTGCGCTTTGTTCATCGAATCCACTTGAAAAGACGGCGGAAAAATGGTATATAGTATTAGTCAAAATGTGTCATTATACCCTTATCGTGGGGGATGACGCCTTTTTCTAAGGAGGATATCGCTCGTGTACTTAAAGGCATTGGAGATCCAAGGGTTCAAGAGCTTCCCGGACAAGACGGTGCTCAACTTCGGTGAGGACATCACCGCCATCGTCGGGCCGAACGGAAGCGGCAAATCGAATATTTCGGACGCCATTCGCTGGGTCATGGGCGAGCAGTCGAGCAAGTCGCTGCGCGGCGTGAAGATGGAGGATGTCATTTTCGGCGGCACGGAAACGCGCAACCAGATGGGCTTTGCGCAGGTGACGCTCGTGCTCGACAACACCGAGCACATCTTCCCCAGCATGGAGGAGACCGAGGTCGCCGTCACGCGCCGGTACTACCGCAGCGGCGAATCGGAATACTATATCAACAAGCAGTCCGTCCGACTTCGTGACGTAAATGAGCTCTTCATGGACACCGGCATGGGCCGCGAGGGCTATTCCATCATCGGTCAGGGCCGCATCGACGAAATACTCTCGCAGAAGAGCGGCGACCGCCGCGAGATCTTTGAAGAGGCGGCGGGCATTTCACGCTTCCGCTACCGCAAGGAGGAGACGGAACGCAAATTGGAGCGCACGGAAGAAAACTTAGTGCGCATCAACGACAAGATCGCCGAGCTGGAATTGCAGGTCGAACCCCTGCGTGCGCAAGCAGAGACGGCGAAGCAGTATCTTATCTACCGCGACGAACTGCGCCTTTTGGAAATTTCCGTATGGCTTGAAAATCTGGAAACGCTCAAGACGAACGCCATCAAGCTCGACACCGACCTGTCGCTCGCGCGCGAGGAGCTCAAAAAGGCGAACGCGGATTTAGAGGCGCTGTACGCTGCGTCCGAGCAGTTCTCCGCGCGCATCCACGAGAACGACATCGCGCAGGAGGAAAAGCGCGCGCAGCTTTCCGAGCTCGACGCGCAGGTCAAAGAGCAGGAATCTGCCGTCGCGGTGCTGCAAACGGGCATCGCGCACAACGAAGAGAACATCGCGCGCGTGGAGGAGGAACTCAGAAGCCAGTCTGACCGCGTGGGATCGATGGATGCGCAGATTGCGCAGCAGCGCGCGCGTATCGAAGAGCTGGAGAGAAGCAAAAATGAAGTCGAAACGGCGCTTTCTTCGCTGCTCAAGCAGGCGGAGGAGCTGTCGAAAAACGCGGGCGAGGCCGCAAGCGAGGCAGAGACCCTGCGCGGGCGCGAGGCGCTCGCCCTGTCCGCCGCGGCGGACAGCCGCGCGGAAGTTGCCGCCCTGCGCTCGACGCTTTCGGAAATGGACGAGCGCGAGAGCGCCATCGCCGCCGAGCAGGAGAGCGGGGAGGCTCAGCTTTCCGAAACGCGCAAAAGCGCTGCGGAGAACCGCCGCGCGCTCGAAAGTGCGCAGGAGGAAGCCGACGCCATCCGCAACATCATCGCCGGCCACACGATGAAGATGCAGGGCAGAATCGAACGAGAGAAGGAGACGGGCGAGCAGCACGTTTCCCTCACGATGGAGATGAACAACTTAGACTCCCGCATCCGCCTGCTCGGCGAGATGGAAAAGGAGTACGAGGGCTTCAACAAGGCGGTGCGCACGGTCATGCAGGCGTCGGAGCGCAAGGCGCTGCGCGGCGTGCGCGGGCCGGTCGCCAACCTGATGAAGGTCGGCAAAAAATACGCCGTCGCGATCGAGATCGCGCTCGGCGCGGGCTTGCAGAACATCGTCGTCGAGCGCGAGGAGGACGCGAAGAGCGCCATCCAACTCTTAAAGCAGCGCGACGGCGGACGCGCGACGTTCCTGCCGCTCTCGTCGATCCGCGGCGAGGCGCTGCGCGATGCGCGCGTGCAGAACGAGTACGGCTACGTCGGCCTTGCGAGCGAGCTGGTGGAATACGACCGCGAATACGACGGCATTTTCAAGAATCTGCTCGGCCGCACGGTCGTAGTCGAGGACCTTGACTGCGGCATCACGATCTCGCGCCGGTTTTCGAACGCGTTCCGCATTGTGACGCTCGACGGCCAGGTTTTGAACCGCGGCGGCTCGATGACGGGCGGCTCGATCTCTCGCAGCGCAGGTATTCTGAGCCGCGCAGGCGAGCTGCGCGAGCTGACGGCGCGGCGCGGCAGCCTTGCCGAAAAGCTCGACCTTGCCGCCAAGGCCGCCGAGGACGCCAAGCGCAAGCTTGCCAAAGCGCGCTACGAGCTGGAGGTCGCACAGGGCCAGCAGCGCGCGGCGGAGGACGCCGTGCTCAAATTGCAGGGCGATAAAAATCATTATGACTTATTGCTCTCGTCGCTGCGCGAGCGGCTTGAGAGTTTGGATACCGAGCGCGAGACCATCGCGCGCCGCCGCGGCGAAGTGAAGCGCGTGGCGGAGGAAAAGGAAGCGCTCGCGCTTTCGCAGGAGAAGGAAGCGGGCGAGCTGCGCGCGCAGGCGGAAAAGAGCCTTTCCGGCCAGAGCGAGCTGCTGCGTTCGACCTCGCGCCTCGGCGACGAGATCGCCGAGAAAAAGAGCGTACTCGCAGGCTATGCCGCCGAGCGCGAGACGACGGAAAAGTCGCTCGCGAGCTTGGAGGGCCTGCGTGCTCAGATGCAGGGCGACGAGCAGAGCAGACGCGCGCTCATCGAGCAGTACAGGGCCGCGAGCGAGCAGTCGCAGCGCGAGATCGGCACACATGAGACTGAGATCGCCGCGCTGAACGGCAAAATGACGGAAAAGCGCGCCGAGCTCGAAGCGCTTTCCAAAGCGAAACTCGCACTTGAAGCCGAGCGCAGCCAGAGCGACCGCCGCGGCCGCGAGCTCAACGAAAACGTGCTCAACGTCGAGCGCAGCGTCAGCAAGCTTGAACAGAAGCGCGCGACGAGCGCGATGGAGGAGCAGCAAATTCTCGACAAGCTGTGGGAAAACTACGAGCTGTCGCACTCCGCCGCGCAGGAGCAGCGCATCGAGCTCGAGAGTGTCGCCAAGGCGAGCCGCCGCATCGGCGAGCTCAAGCGCGCCATCAGCGGCCTTGGCGCGGTCAACGTCGGCGCGATCGAGGAATTCGAGCGCGTGAATACGCGCTACACTTACCTCACGACCCAGCGCGACGATGTGGAAAAGGCGAAGGGTGAGCTTGTCGGCGTGATCGACAGCATCACAAGCGAGATGACCGTCATCTTCAAAGAGCAGTTCGCGCTCATCCGCGAGAGCTTCCAGGAGACGTTTTTGGAGCTGTTCGGCGGCGGCAAGGCCACGCTCGAGCTCGAGGACGAGAACGACGTGCTCTCCTGCGGCATCGAGATCAAGGTTCAGCCGCCGGGCAAGGCGCTCAAGACGATCACGCTGCTCTCGGGCGGCGAAAAGGCGTTCGTCGCCATCGCGCTGTACTTCGCCATCCTGAAGGTTCATCCGACGCCGTTCTGCGTCATGGATGAGATCGAGGCGGCGCTCGACGAGCCGAACGTGGTGCGCGTGGCCAATTACATGCGCCGCATCACGAGCAAAACGCAGTTTATCGTCATCACGCACCGCCGCGGCACGATGGAGGCAGCGGACGTTCTTTACGGCGTCACGATGCAGGAGCGCGGCGTGAGCAAGGTGCTGACGATCAATATGAACGACATGGCGAAGGAACTCAACATTAAGGAATAAAGCGCGAGGAGAAACAAATGGGTATTTTTGCAAAGATCAAAAAGGCGTGGTTCGACACCATCGTGTGGGAGACCATTGACGACGAATTCTATGACGAGCTTGAGGACAGCCTCATTATGGCTGACCTCGGCGCAACGGTCGCGCACGACGCGGTGAAAAAGCTGCGCGACGTCGTGTACCAGAAGAGCATCCAGCGCGGCGACGACGTGAAGCAGGCGCTGCGCGATATTTTGATTGAAAAGCTGAACGTGGGCGACACCGCGCTCGACTTATCGACGCAGCCGAGCGTTGTGCTCGTCATCGGCGTGAACGGCGTGGGCAAGACCACGTCCATCGGAA
>ENA-ORSS01001467-ORSS01001467.1-human-gut-metagenome-genome-assembly--contig:-NODE-1467-length-24108-cov-6.869122_pt1 | contig 24108 bp, 23 predicted proteins | sample MGYA00241899_ERZ509162 | MGnify/ENA primary metagenome ERZ509162 (study PRJEB26280, sample SAMEA2338641) | human gut metagenome | biome: human gut; feature: human-associated habitat; material: faeces... | reverse complement strand
CGTGCTCTTCCCGTGCTACAAGTTCCAGACCATGATCCCGAACGCACAGGAAGCCCTCGAGAAATACCTCAAGGAAAACCCCGAAGCCCGCAAGGAGTGGGAGGAGAACTTCAAGCTCGAGCACGACCCGCGCGTCACCAAGCTCGGCGCCTTCCTGCGTAAGACCAGCCTCGACGAGCTGCCGCAGCTCTGGAACGTCATCCGCGGTGACATGAGCCTCGTCGGCCCGCGCCCAATCGTCACGAAGGAGATTGAGCGCTACGGCGACTACTTCCGCGAGTACAGCATGGTCCTGCCCGGGATCACCGGCATGTGGCAGGCCAGCGGCCGCAGCGACACCACCTACGAAGAGCGCGTCGCCATGGACACCTGGTACGTCCGCAACTGGTCCGTCTGGATCGACCTCATGTACCTGTTCAAGACCGTCAAGGCCGTCGCCTTCGGCAAAGGCGCATATTGATTTATTCTTTATAGGGAAGGAGATGTCACGATGATTGATTCCATACAAGTCCAAAACTTCGGCATGCATAGAAACATAGAATGGAAGCATCTCCAGAACATCAATCTGCTCCTGGGCATCAATGGGACGGGAAAGACCTTCATCTTGAAGGCGATGTATGTCGCCATGCGTACGTTGGAGCAGTACAGGCGCGGCAATGCCCAGCAGTCCCTGCAGGACATCCTGCAGGAGAAGCTGCACTGGACCTTCCAGAGCGACCGCCTTGGCGACTTGGTCAACAAAACAAATGGCGGCAAGCTGACCTTCTCGATGAAAGTGGACGGTAAATCCATCTCCTATGAGTTCGGGCGGGATACGGTCAAGAAGATCCTGAAGGCCGGGACGACCTTCAAGCGGAATCGCGATAGCAACACCGTCTTCATCCCCGCCAAAGAGGTCCTGTCCTTGCAGGACGTCATCTTGAAGTCGCGCGAGCAGGATATGATGTACGGCTTCGACGATACCTACCTTGACCTCGTCAAAGCCCTGCAGCTGCCCCGCCAGCGCGGCAACAACTACCAGCACTTCTCCGATGGCCGCAAGATTCTCAGGGATATCTTAGGCGGTACCGTCGACTACGACGAGAAGAAGCGCCAGTGGTATTACAAGAAGGGGAACACGCTCTATTCCATCAACACGACAGCCGAGGGCATCAAGAAGATCGCGATATTCAACCAGCTGCTGGCCAATCGATACCTGACCCCGAAGTCCGTCGTCTTCCTCGATGAGATCGAGTCCTCCCTGCATCCTCAGGCCGTCGTCAAGTTCCTCCGGATGATCTACGAACTCTCCCAGAGCGGCATGCAGTTTTTCATCGCCACACATTCCTACTTTGCCATCAAAGAGCTCTACCTCCTGGCACAGGAACACCACATGAGCATCCCCGTGCTGTCCCTGAGCGATACCGGCACACCGGCCTACGACGACCTGTGCAAGGGGATGCCCGATAACAGCATCATCGATGAATCGGTCAGCCTCTACGAGCGCGAAGTGGATTTGACCTTGGGGGACGACTATGCTAAAGATTCATGAATCCGACATGTGGTTTCACCCGCCTGAAACAAAGACATTCCTCATCGAGAAGTCGGATACCTATCGCAAGGTGAATACGCGTGGTGTCTCCACTGTAGAATTCATCACGCTGGGCCCGAAGCAGAATATTATGTTTGTTGAGGCGAAGAAGACTGCACCCGATAAAGAAAATGACAAGGATATATCTAAGTTCGTAGCAAGTATCAGTAAGAAATTTGTTCATTCCTTAGAAATGTGTTATGCTTTACTTGCACAAGCACTGCCAGATGAGGAACCGTGTTTTCCAGATTGTTTGAGGGAAGCATTCAAGCAGCAACCGCGTATTAAACTGATTCTGATTGTAAAAAATCTCAGGGATGATCATCGTGCACCTTTGGGGGAACTACTGCGCAAGCAACTTCGAGCAGAAATGCGAATCTGGAATATGAATGTTTTGGTATTCAATGAGGATAGTGCTGTAGCACATAACTTCATTCATAGGAAAGAGAATAGTTCTTGAGGCTTCGTTTTATAAGGAGAGATTTTGTGGATATAAAAATCATGGTCGCGGCGCATAAGCCGTATTGGATGCCGCAGGATGATGTCTACATGCCGATTCATGTAGGCTGTGAGGGCAAGGAGAGCATTGGCTTCACTGGCGACAATACCGGCGACAATATCAGTGCTAAGAATCCGCATTACTGTGAACTGACGGCCCTGTACTGGGCTTGGAAGAACCTGTCGGCGGATTACGTCGGCCTCGTCCATTATCGCCGCTACTTCACCAATAAGGAAGCGCGCTCGATAGAGGGCAAGCGGGCGGCAATCCTGTCCAAGGCAGAGTGGGAGAAACTGCTGGCTGATACGCCGGCCGTCGTGGCCGACAAGCGCCGCTATTATATCGAATCGAACAAATCCCACTACCTGCATGCACATCATGCAGAAGGCCTGCAGGCCCTTGACGAAATCATCCGGGCGGATTATCCTGAATATGTTGAGGCGCATGATACGGTCATGAAGCGCACCTGGGCGCATATGTTCAACATGTTCGTCATGCGCAAGGACCTCTATGACGACTATTGCCAGTGGATGTTCGACATCCTGTTCAAAATTGAAGACCGGGTGGACATCAGCGCATATTCCGCCTATGAAGCGCGCATCTTTGGCTTCGTCAGCGAGCTGATGCTCGATATCTGGCTCGAGAAGAACCAGGTCCCGTATCACGAGCAGAATGTATCCTTCCTCGAAAAGCAGAACTGGGTCCGCAAAGGCGGCCTCTTCGTCGCGCGCAAACTCGGTCTGACGACCTCACATTAATCCCGCATCATATCAGGAATCATTACAGGCATAGATAGGAGAGAATACCTTGGAAAAAGAAGAATCCATCGATTTTGGCCGCCTCAAAGACATCATGCTGCAGCGCAAGAAAGTCGTCGGTGGTATCGTCGTAGGCTGCACCGCCATCGCCCTCGTAGCCGGGCTCGTCTGGCCGAAGACTTATGAATCCACCACCACCGTCCAGACTCGCATGACCGGTTCACAGCTGGCCAGCGGTGGAGCTGCGGCCGCAGCTGCTGCTCTGGGGATTGGTGCGGGAAACCCTTCAACACTTACATATGTCGAACTCATGAAGAGCAATACCGTCCTGCAGCCAATCATCGACAATCTTGACTGGCCAGAGGACAAGAAGAAATTCCTGACACCGGAGGCGTTTGCCAAGTCAAATCTTAAGATCGAGAATACGAAGCAGACGAATCTCATCAAAGTTACGGCCAAGGGCAAGACGCCGGAAGAAGCCCAGAAAATCTCGCAGGATGTCGTGAATAACTTCCTCGATATGATGACAGGCATGAACAAGGAGACCCAGAGCTTGCTCGTCCAGTTCCTGAATGAACGCATCGAACAGGCAAAACAGGAGTCAGATGAAGCAGCTAAGAAGTTTGCCGAGTATCAGAAAGAGCATAAGATCTATGACCCGGATACCCAGGCAAAGGCACTGATTTCCCGCCTTGATGCTTATGACGATGCCATCAGCAAGATGGAAGTCCAGGCGCAGTCTGGGCAGGCGCAGTTGGATACGGCCAATGCAAAGCTAACCGAGATGAAGGCAGGCAGCCAGAGCTACAACATCAACGACAATGCAACGGTGCAGGGCATCCGCAATCAGATTGTCGCCAAGCAGGTCGAACTCGTCGGCCTCAGACAGCGTTATACCGAGAATAATCCGCAGGTCATTGCCGCCCGTGAACAGCTTAGCAAATTGCAGAGTAGCTTGACGAACGAAGTCAACGACGTCGTATCCTCGAATGCAACAACCCTTAACCCGGCTCAGGCCGAACTCCTGAAGACACAGGCACAGGCTCAGGCAACTGTTGCAACGGCCCAGGCCAGTGAAGCAGCCATCAAGGAAAAGCGTGACAGTAAGCAGCAGGAACTTGGTGATCTGCCAGAAGGCGTCGTAGATTACCTCGAGTACAAACGCGATGCAGAGATCAAGAACCAGGTCTACGTCAATCTCGTTCAGCAGTGTGAGCAGAGTCGTGTACGCCAGGCAATGGATTCCATGGATGTCCAGATTGTCGACCCCGCCACACTGCCATTTGTAGAAAAGCCGGCATGGCCTAGACCAAAACTCATGACGGCTGTGGGATTTGTGTTAGGCTGGCTGATATCATTTGCATACGGGTTGTTGGTCTATAAGAAGACAGTAAAGTAATCTTTTATCGATTTGGAAGGATAAGTTTCGTATGAGTTCACCTTTTTTTTCGGTGTTGATGCCGGTATACAACTCTCAAAAATCGTTACGACGTGCTATTGACAGTGTGCTGAATCAAAGCTTTCATGATTTTGAGTTGATTGTTGTCGATGATTGCTCGACGGATGGCAGTGCTGAAATCTTGCAGAAGTATGGGCAATATGATAATCGCATCATTGTCACGAGAACACAATCCAATCAAGGAGTAGCAAATGCCAGAAATGAGGGAATGAAACTTGTTCGAGGTCGATTCCTGACATTTGTTGATTCAGACGATTATATTGAACCGGACCTTTTTTTGAAGGTAAAGGAACAGATTGATTCTTCAAGTGCACAGTTAGTTAAGTACAGTGTCGTAGAGCAATACTATGATGTTGAGCAGAATTTCATTGGTAAAAAAGAAGTACGCCTGAACGACGAGATATTGAACTCTGCTACTGATGTCCGAAATGCAATTTTGCCGATGGAGAAGTTGCCGTTATTCGGATATCTTTGGAACAGTTTTTATGATTTAAAAACTGTTCCAAAAGATTTTTGGAATTTTGATACAAACATGCACGTGAATGAAGACTTCATGATGAATATGAGGTTGATTGATAGGATTAATATCATGGCTTGTATGAGCTACGTCGGTTATCATTATGAAAAAAAAGTCAATAACAGTCTGTCAACTCGCCAGAATGATCGATACTATGAATGCTCAAAGGCAAAAGTAGAGATTCTCTTGGAAAAGTATGCTGAATGGAATCTCTTGACATCTTCAAATAAGGCGGAGATATATTGGCTTTACATTCGTATTGTGTATTCAACGATTTGCCGATTGTTGGATGATGTTTCAACCAGAACAGTTATAAATAAGATAAAGCAGATATATCATGATTCTATATTCAGATCGTTTTGCGCAGCGAACGATATACTTCCTTTCTATAAAGGAAAAGAACGGGTGATGTACCTTTTATTACAAAAAAAGCGTACCTTATCAATGCTCATATTATGTTGTGGTATTTCTTTTGTCAAAAAGTATTTTCAGGTATTTTTTGCTAAGATAAAAGAATAAGTGTAGAAATGAATTGGAGAAAGTATCCAAGGTTTTCTAGTTTGTGCTATTAGGTGATATGAAAAAAAGTTTCTTATTTGATAGTGTAATTCTGTAAATCGAGCGAAATGGGGAAACGCAGAGATGTTATTTTCTATTAGATTTCGTTTGTGGTATTCTCTAGAGTATTGTTGAAAAAATTTAGTCCTAGTCATAGGTTATCAATTTTAATATAATGCTTTCAAGAAAATCTATCGTTCAAATCTTAATATATAAGGAGAAAATAATTTGAAGAATGTAATTAATGAGCCACTTATTACAATTATTGTTCCTGTATACAATGTTGAACGATATCTAAGTCGATGTATCGAGTCTATCCAGTGCCAAACTTATAAGAATTGGGAATTATTCTTAGTGGATGACGGTTCTGTTGATTCGTCGGGGCATATTTGTGATTCATATGCAGATACCGATAAAAGGATACATGTTATTCATCAAAAAAATCAAGGAGTAAGTATCGCGAGGAATGTAGCTTTAGATCGAGCACAAGGTGAATATATACAGTTTATTGATTCAGATGACTGGGAGCCAGAAGATGCACTCTCGTATTTATATACCTTATTGAATAAAGAACAAGCAGATTTTTGCATGGCACAATATCGTTTGACAAGGAATCAGGATATACTTCTTGATAATGAAACGGTATTACATTCTTGTACTATTCAAGAGCGATGCTTGAGCCGTTCGGAGTTTTTAGATAAGTTTTTTAAAGTCCACACTCAGGAACAAGCACAGTATCTTTGGGCTAAGCTATTCAAGGCTGATTTATTTAGAGATGTACGATTTATGAAGGGAATAGCTGGTGGTGAAGATATTGCAGGACTATTTCCTGTGATATTGAAATCAAGAAGAATAGCATACTCTTCTAAAATAGTATATAATTATTTTGTAAACCCATCGGGCGCAACTAAAACGGACTTTAATTCTACTACATTTGATCCTATTATCGCCTGGGATAATGTTGTACAAAATGCAGAGCGGTTTGGAGATAAGGATATTCTAAGATTAGCTAAGCTAAATAAAAAACGTGCTGAGTTTGCAATTCTTTGTACATTAGCTATATCAAAGCAGTTTGACTATAATTATCAACGTTTTAGTAAGGAGATAGGTTTCTTATTATGTAACTTGAAAAAAAATAGGAGTGAGCTTTTACATGCACCAATACCATTCTCCAGAAAGGTCTTAGTGGTTTTGTTTTGTAGCTCATATTACACAACAGCAAAACTGATACAAGGCATCTTGCATTTGGGCATCCAACTAAGAAAAGATGCTTGAATTATGGTTGTAAATAAATAGTTCTTTTGCACAATATTGTATACATGGGAGATGGAATATGAAAAAAATTCTTCAGGTTGGTATAACTGATGTATATGGTGGCACTGAAGCATATTTGATGAATCAATATTCTCGCTTAAATCATAATCAAATTCAATATGAGTTTATGTGCATACAATCGGGAATTGATGCGATTCCATGGGCGCAGAAATATAAGGATATGAAAGTAATTTTTCTGCCGTTTAATCGAAGACAAAAGCCTTTTCGTACGTATTTTATTTTTATACAGTGGATGTATCATAATGCTTCAAAGTATGATGCGATGGTCTTTAATATGAATGGGTTAAATGTTATATTTCCAGCCCTTGCTTATAAAGTTTTTGGTGGGAAGAAATTGATTATCCATTCGCATAATAGCGGTGAAATTGATGGTAATTTTTCTCATGTTATGCAGGGAATTCGCTTAGTTAATAAAAAGATTCTAAATCGCATTGTAGATATTCGACTTGCATGTTCACTTCTGGCTGGACGCTATTTATATAATGATATGAAATTTGAAGTGATACGTAATGGCGTTGATACAAAAAGATTCCGCTTTGATAAATCGGCACGGCTGAGATTACGAAATGAATATAATCTATCCGGTAAAATGATTATTGGTCATATAGGGCGCTTTTCATACCAGAAGAATCAAGAATTCTTGATACCGCTTATCGCAGAATTAAAAAAAATCAATAAAGATATAGTATTATTTATGGTTGGTGATTGTAAAAGTGATCAACCATTATTTGAAAAGGTATCGGACCTAATAAATAAATATGGTGTGAACGATAATGTGATTGTGGAGTCTCCTAAAGAGAATATAAATGAATATTATTCAATGTTTGATGTGTTTGTTTTGCCTTCAAGATTTGAAGGATTGCCTTTAGTTGGTGTAGAAGCACAATCAAGTGGTGCATGCTGCTTCTTTTCGGATTCCATTAGTAAGGAACTCTCAATTACACCTTTAGCGCATTATTTACCTACTACACATCCATCTTTTTGGGCTGGTGAAATATTAAATACACCCCTCCCCAAAGAACGAGATATCTTTGCCAAGATAGTAAAAGAAAATGGGTTTGATATTCTAGATCAGGTTACAAAAGTAAAAAATATAATAGATAAAGCGTAATATAGTGAGAAGGTGATAAATAAATGCATAGCGTTCTTTCATTGCAAGAAAAGAAATGGAACGTGCCACTAGTCCTGGCTTTGATTCTGTTGCAGTATATTGCTTTCTCTTATTCGGGAATAGAAATCAATGGGCATAGAATCAGTGGTATTTTTTTGGGGATAATTTTTGTTTTTCAGTTATTCTGGGGAACCTTGAAATTAAACTCCTCTGAAATTTTTCTCTTCATATTATTATTTTTTCCTCTGTGCCTTTGGGATATCTTACAATTTTTTGTTATAAAAGATATGGGAATACTCATAAAGGCATCTAACCTTTTATTTAATGTAATAGCAGCTTTGGTTATCAGTAAAAATGTCGGCTTTTTAAAATACACTATGGTATTACGTTACTTAATGCTTTGTAATGTTATTATCGTTATAGTCGCAGCTTTTTATGGGTCACTAACGCTCAATCCTGATATCCATAGCCCATATGCACCGAACTTGATATTGAGTATATATAATTGTTCATTTTCAGCAGGTCTAGGATCTTTTAGTAGTTTGGAAACAATACGGACAGGGGGGCTTTGCGGTCATCCAAATCAGTTCGGAATAATGACTGTTGCAGCAATGGTAGGATTGAGTTATACACAAACATCCACAAAATCTAAGATTTTCTGGTGGAGTGTATTTTTACTGAGCTTTATCGTTTCTGAATCACGAGCAGCAATTTTGTTTTTAATAGTCTTTTACTTATGCAAACGCATAATGGAGAAAAAGGACCTGCGCTCTGTCATTATAAATTCTGTGTTGCTTCTTTTTGCAGTGATTGGGATGGAGTCATTATCCACTTTGCGTGATGATAGTGTTAATGCAGATATTACTTCAGGTCGTGCAGAATTACTTGGTATTGCATTGTCAAATTTTTCATCAGCGCTTGACACAACTAAAATAATGGGTGTTGGACTAGGAAATGCAGGAGCGTATCTTATGTCTCAATATGGATTTGATATTCCAATTGATAATGCATATGTCTTATTACTTCTTGAGATTGGCTATTTAGGGACATTCCTCTGGATGAGTATTCTCTTTTTTTTGATTTATTATGCAAAAAAACATTCAGAGATGCCTATATACGAATGGCTTCCTTTTTTTATAAGTCTCTTTGTCTATTCTCTTTTTGAACATGGATTGAGCGTAGATTTATATTCGTTACATTGGATGGTATTCCTGTATTTTATGATTTCATATCGTGACATGCGTTTACGCCATACCTGATGAGAAGATAACTATACTATATAAATACTTTATTATACAGTATAAAAACTGAAAGGGAAATTTTGGAGGATATCTGCTATGGGAGAAAGTTATTCTTATATTAAAGAACGAAGTAATATCGGTAATCATGCTGGCAGTAAGGCCCGTCAGGATATTGATGTAATCTTTAATCAGATGGTACGTGACGTGGCATTTTCATATAGTGAGCATCATTTTTCCTCTGTTTTTGAAAAGATTTGCTATGTACTTTCTCCCTATACTATCAGTAAATTTATAAAACTTTCGCAGGTGAAAGATAAGAGACTGTTCATCCAGTACCCTTTTTATTCTAATGTCATCTTACGTAAGTTATTGTTGCGCCTTTTACGATATAATGAAGTATGTTTGCTGATACATGATGTCGATTCATTGCGTGATTTTGGCCAGGATGATATCCAGCATGAGATTGAAGTCTTCAATACCTGTAAGATGCTTATCGTACATAATAAGCGAATGGCAGATGCGTTGAAAAAAATAGGCGTACATACACCAATGTTGACATTGGACCTGTTTGATTATTTGCGTCCTGCAAGCGACCATCCTAAACGTACGTATCGATATGAGATTGCTTTTGCCGGCAATCTTGCTAAGAGTACTTTCTTGCATCACGATTTGGATAAATTAGGCGTGAATTTTTTTATTTATGGAATCAACTTCAATCGGGAGAAAATACACTCAAAGAGTGTGACCTACAAGGGAAGCTTCACATCGGAAGAAATTCCGGCCAGATTGGAAGGTAGCTTTGGCTTGATCTGGGATGGAGATTCTATTGATACATGCTCGGGTTCATTTGGCGAATATACGCGTTATAATAATCCACATAAATTATCCTTGTACATATCTTCATGCCTGCCGGTGATTGTCTGGTCACAGGCTGCTATTGCTGATTTTGTGAAGGAACAGGATATAGGTTTCTGCGTTGATAAACTGAGTGATATCAATACGATTTTAGATTCTATGACTGAGGCAGATTATGCGCGCTATCTAAAGAATATTACAGTTTTACAGGAAAAAGTAATTAGTGGCTATTTTACCAAGAAAGCCATCACGAAAGTAATGGATTTGATGTAAAAGTTTTGTATGGGGGAGAGAAAATGCAGAAGATTCGTAAGGCAGTTATTCCGGCTGCTGGCTTTGGTACGCGCTTTTTACCGGCGACTAAGGCGACGCCGAAGGAGATGCTGCCGATCGTGGACAAGCCGACGATCCAGTACATTGTGGAGGAGGCGCTGGCGAGCGGGATTGAGGAGATCTTGATCATCAGCGGCCATGCAAAGCGGGCAATCGAGGACCATTTTGATTCGGCGCCGGCATTGGAGATGGAGCTCGAGAAGAAGGGGAAGACTGATCTCCTGAAGCTGGTTCGCGATACGGGGGCTATCGATATCCACTATATCCGTCAGCAGCACATGCGTGGTCTTGGCGATGCCATTCTCTGTGCACGTGCCTTTGTGCAGGATGAGCCGTTTGCCGTACTGCTTGGAGATGATGTTGTCTACAACGGCGAGGGTAGGCCAGCGTTGAAGCAGCTTATCGATGTTTACAATGCGACAGGGGCATCCGTTCTTGGCTGCCAGACGGTACCGGAGGATAAGGTGTCGTCGTATGGTATCGTCAAGGGCGAGCCGACGGATGATGCGCGCACGATGCGGGTACTCGATATGGTGGAGAAGCCGGCTGTCGAGGATGCACCGAGTCGCATGGCGGTTTTGGGCCGCTACGTCATCACGCCAGCCATCTTTGATATTCTCGCGCACACGCTGCCGGGCAAGGGCAATGAAGTGCAGCTGACGGATGCGCTGGAAGTCCTGGCCAAGCGCCAGCCAGTCTATGCTTATGATTTTGAGGGCATCCGTTATGATCTTGGCGATAAGCTGGGCTTTCTCAAGGCGACGGTGGAGTTCGCCCTGCGCCGTCCAGATCTTGGTGGCAAGTTTGAGGCGTATCTGAAGGAACTCGTGCCACAGCTGTGATTTGAAGCGGTTGTTGATTGAGCGTTAGATGATAGTTAGATGATAGAAGAGGGGTAGTATCATGTATGATTATCTGATTGTTGGCAGTGGACTTTTCGGTGCGGTTTTTGCGCATGAGGCGAAGCAGGCGGGCAAGTCGGTGTTGGTGTTGGAGCGCCGTGACCATATTGGCGGCAATGTCTATTGCGAGGAGAAGGATGGCATCAACATCCACAAGTATGGCGCGCACATCTTCCACACGAGCTATGAGGATGTCTGGGCGTATGTCAACCGATTCGTCACCTTTAACAACTTCATCAACTCGCCGGTGGCGAACTATCAGGGGCATCTGTACAACCTGCCGTTCAACATGAATACGTTCCGCGAGCTCTGGGATATCGTGACGCCGGCACAGGCGAAGGCAATCATCGCGGAGCAGCGCAAGGCAATCAAGGGCGAGCCGCAGAACCTCGAGGAGCAGGCCATCTCGCTCGTCGGTACGGATATCTACACGAAGCTCATCAAGGGCTACACAGAGAAGCAGTGGGGCCGCAGCTGCACGGAGCTGCCGGCATTCATCATCAAGCGCCTGCCGGTCCGCTATACGTTCGACAACAACTACTTCAACGACCGCTATCAGGGCATTCCGGTCGGTGGCTACAACAAGCTGATCGAAGCACTGCTCGACGGCATCGAGGTGCGCACGGGCGTGGATTATCTCAAGGAGCGCGCGGCGTATCAGGATGTGGCCAAGAAGGTCGTCTACACGGGCTCGATTGACGAGTACTTCGACTACAAGCTCGGCCAGCTCGAGTACCGTGGTCTTCACTTCGAGACGGAGCGCCTTGAAGAAGAGAACCATCAGGGCGTGGCTGTCGTCAACTACACGGAGCGCGAGATCCCGTATACGCGCATTATCGAGCACAAGCACTTCGAGTTCGGCACGCAGCCCGTCACCTACATCACACGCGAGTACCCAGCTGACTGGCATCGCGGCGAAGAGGCATACTACCCAGTCAATAACGAGCGCAACCAGAAGCTCTACCAGCAGTACGCAGCCTTGGCCGAGCAGGAAGAGAATACCATCTTCGGCGGCCGTTTGGCAGAGTATAAGTACTACGATATGGATGACGTCATCAAGAGCGCGCTGGAGCGGGTGAACGTAGAGCTAGCGAAATAATAGGAGTGTATGTATTAATGCAAAACGAGCAGGAAACTTTGTCTCCTATTATATAGCATAAAAAACCGCCCGGCAGCTCTTCTGCTGCGGGCGGCTTTTTCTATGGGGGATGGAGTATGGAGTAATGGATGAGTTGGGGGTCAGTGGAGTAGGTGGCGCTGCTGCTGGAGCTCTTTGACGAGCTCGCTGAGCTGGTCGGTGAAGCGGTCCATGGACCTTTGGAAGCTGGTCAGCAGATAGAGCGTCACGACGATGGGGAAGCCGACGCTGGAGATTGCGGTGAGGAGGTTCTGTTCCATGGGAATCACCTTGTCACTTTACTTGTTGGGGGGAGTGAAGGCGGAAGGGATGGCTGGTAAGAGGCAGCCGATGCGCGGAGGGATGACGCATCGGCCGACTGGGCTTAGTCCGGGCTTAGGCGAGCTCTTCGACCTCGACGGTGCGGACGTTCGCGCCCTTGTAGGCGACGGGGAAGGCGCCGCCTACGAGGAAGGCTTTCTTGGCGACGACGTTATCGGCCCAGGCCTTGACGGCGGCATCCGAGATGTCATCCTTCGGGTCGAGCAGGGAGATGGTCTTCGTCTTGGCGTTGTCGAGCAGGAATTCGATTTCAAGCGTGCGTTTCATGGTGAGACTCCTTTCGTTCTAGCAATGAGGGAGAGACAGCGCGGGCGGGGAGATGCCTGCGCCATCCCGGTAGTTCAGGTTCAGCAGCTTAGTGGAGCTGCTTGGCGGCTTAGCCCGTGATCATCGTCGCGTTCTCGAGGCGCTGGATGTCGCCGACATCGTGCGACTGCAGGGCGCCGAGGCCCTGGCCGACGGCGAGCAGGTCCTCGTCGCTGATCTCCGGGTTGATGGAGCTGAACGTGCGCGTCGCGTACTTGACCGTACCCGTGTTCGTCGTGCCGTTCTCCACCTTGATCTTGAGGGATGTCGTGATGTTCGTGCGCTGCGTAGCCATGATGATTCTCCTTTCGATTTTCAATGGCAGAAATGAATGGGATAGAGGTGGCCTCAGAGACAGCCGCGAGGCCGGCGGACTGCCTGTTGGCTTGGGTGTTATTCCCTTGCCTTGATTTTATTGTACGGGATTGACATGTCAAATGCAAGTGATTTTTTAAAGAAGATTTTGACATTTAAGCTGACACATTCTGGACAAAAAGCTTCCTATTATATATGTGCCGGTACATATCGCCAGAGCATCGGAGCGGGCTCATCCTCTTCGTAGATCAACTCTCCTTCAGGCGTGATATGTGCCCGGAGGAACTGGTCGACGCCACTCGCGATGGCCTGGCCGAAGACGGCGGGGTAGTCGAGCAGCAGCCGGATATCCTCATCGTTGTCGAGGAAGGCGGTCTCGACGAGGATGGCGGGCATGGCGGTGCGCCTCAGCACGGTGAAGTCGGGGTTGACTTTGACGCCGCGGTCGGGGAAGCTCTTGTCGAGGCGGCTGACGGCCCGGTGCACCGACTTCTGCACGATGGTCGCGAGGCCATGGCCCCATGAACACTCGCTGAATGCATACGTCTCGCAGCCGCGGCCGCCGCCGGCATTGGCGTGGATTGAGAGGAAGACATCGGCCGGCCAGTTGTTGGCGAGTGCCGTGACATTCGGGTAGGCGGGTGCCTCGCCGCGCAGGTTGTGGCTCTGCACCGTCTTCGTCGAGTGGCCGTAGCGTTCGAGCGCGATGCAGCAGTTCTGCGCGATGCGCGCATTGACCTCGGCTTCCGTGATATCGTGTTCGAGATTGACCGCGCCGGGGTCCGGCCGGCCGCCGAGCGCATGGCCCGGATTGATAAAGATACGCATATTGCTCTCCTTTCGCATGAGTTGGACTGAGGAATGAGGATGGACTTGCTCATTCCATCCACTTTCCTTCCTATTTCCTTCCTATTATAATAGAAGTTATGAGGCAGATTCCGGCGGGGTACCAGAATTGTCCGTATCATTATCTGATTTTGTGAGGTCCCTCGCCAGCTTCGACTCCTTCGCCGCCTGCTTGGCTCTCCAGACGGCTACCGGCCCGGCCGCGTAGATGGCCTCCGACCTGGCGATGATGGCTTCCGCCAGCGCCGGATTGATGAGCTCATAGTGCGGCTTGCGCGCGATGCGCTCAATCGAGATGAGGCCGAGTTCGCAGAGCTCCTGGCGCGCCGCGATGAACGTCCCGTGCGAGATGTTGCCGGCCTCGCAGCGCAGCGTCAGCTCGCGGATCGACCCGCCGCCGTACTTCTCAATTCCCCGATACAGCCCTTGTGCATGATTCGTTGCAAACATGAGTATCCTCCTCTCGGACCTGCGTCTCTGCTACGGTGAAAACCTGATACGATTTCGAGCCAGCGAGCATTTCCTCTGGCGTCATGAGCATGTGCGGGCGCACATTGCTGATGAGATAGTACTTGACCGAGCGGCTGCCCGGCTCCTGCTCGTAGAGCAGATACCCCTGCTGCACGAGCTCCGCGCGGGCGCGCTGCACCGACGAGCGTGAGAGCCGCAGTGCCCCGGCCAGCTCATTGAGCTGCAAATGCAAGGGAAACTGCCAGTACGCTGCGTTCGCGCGGTAGAAGAGATACTGCCAGAGCGCCTGTGCGCTCGCCGACAGCGGCCGGACCGGCATCATCTGGTGGAAGTAGCGGAACTCCGTGATGAAGCCCGTCATCGCTTCCTTGGCCATAGAAAACACCCCTTTCATCAAATCGCTTCATGATACGGCCGTCAACAGCAAAACAGGCCTGCTCATCTCCAAGGCATCACAGACCGAGAGGATTGTCGGACTGCTGATCTGCCGTGCGAGACAAGCAAGCCCGAATTCCGTCTTGTTTGTTGGTCGTGCAAAAGAGTGTGCGTCGCATCGCTGCTGACAAGCTTAGTATACGGTACCGGGCTGCTCCGTGTCAAGCGTAAAAATGCCTGCGAGCTGGAGACATGATGTGTCAAATGAGTGTCAACCCTTGAAAATACTAGCTTTTGGCGCTCAAAAGAAAATTTTTTGACACTTCGAAAAAGCAGGTGAAAACGAGTATAAAATGAGCCTAAATGAGAATAAATGCCAACGACAAGCCAGAATCTGCCACTCAGATGCACCGCCCCGTCAGAATTCAGACGCACAGCTGGCACAGAGAAGGGGGCGTCTCTACGTTACTTTTTTCTTTCGCTTCGCTAGAGCTACGTCTTAGCGAGCCCGCAAAGCCAGCAGCGCCAACGGAAAGCGGCTATCCACAAGGTCACAGATCGCACAAAACTGAGCACAGCGCGGGCGCAGCCTGACACATAGAGCGGGGCAGTGATTAATTTTATCCACAAGTATTCCGAAGTTATACACGTGTTATCAACAGAGTTATCCACAGGCGATATATGAAGGAAGTTGCTCGACTTGGGAGAATCGCTGATTGCCACCCTTCTTGTTGCTGAATCTTGCCGTTTGCGCTATAATGAGGGCGTATTGGTTTGTTTTAACCAATTCAAATCTTATTTGATTCGAAGTTATATAATCTAGCTCCTCATGCATGTAGTACATGGTGAGGAATTGGGGAGGGATGGGGGCTTAACAAAGAAGAGATAGAAAATCTTTTCATGTATAAGTATCTGATTGTCGATAGCGTCTGGTTTGATGCTGTCTTTGCTCATGAGGCGAAGCGATTGAGAAAGTCGGTTTTGGTGATGGAGCGCCACGAGCATGTGAGCGGCAATGTCTATCGGCGAAGAAGCTTATTACCACGTCAACAACGAGCGCAACTAGAGCCGCTCAAGCAGTGCGCAGCCTTGGTCAAGCAAGAGCACATATCATCTTCGATGGCCGGCTTGCAGAGTATAAGTATTACGATATAGATGATGTGGTCAAGAATGCACTGGGCTGTGTGGAAGAAATTAATTAATATTAGGAGTAAAAATTGAAAAACGAAATAAAAGTAACTGTTATTATTCCGGTATACAATAAGGAAAATCTTTTAAAGCGGTGCTTGGACTCTATAGAAGCACAATCTTATCCGTACTTTGAAGTTGTTGTGGTAGATGACGGCAGTAAAGATAACTCTGGGGAAATATGTGATTCATATAGGGAAAAAGACAGTCGCTTTCGTGTGTATCATAATGAGAATCAAGGGCCTGGTGCATCTAGAAATTTTGGAATTGAACAAGCAAAAGGTGAGTATATTACCTTTGTAGATGCAGATGATAGAATACATCCAGATTACTTAAAATCATTACTTGATGCTAGTCTTAATGGAAAATATGATTTTGTGGTTGGTAATTATGAAATAGTTACTTTGGAAAATGTTCACTACCCTTCTGGATTTAATATCCCATCACGAACTGGAAATATCTATGATGATTATTATAACCTGAATTTTCTGCTTTTTACTCCGTGGGGAAAGCTGTATCGAACAAATGTTATAAAAGAAAATCATATTTTATTTCCAATTAATATGCGTACCGCTGAGGATCAGGTTTTCAATTATCAATGTTATGATTATATACATCAGTACAGCTATATTGACTTGCCAATTTATTTATATACGAGAGGGAATGAGAATTCACTCTCATCAATGAAGGAAAAGCAAACTTTTTCTGATGAACTTGTCAACTTGCGTTTAAAAAAAGATTTTTGCAAACGTCATGGTGTTCAAAATGCTGGCAAAATTTTGTTGATGCAAATATATTTTATAATAGTTCGTTATTATTTTATGGGCGCTAAAAATATGAATTTTTCGCAATATCTATGGGATGACTATGAAGGTGATACATATAAAGAAAAAATAAAAATATATTTCATAAAGAGAAAATGGTATAGATTTTTCATTTCGTGGGAAACGTTTAAAGAAGGGATGAGAAGTATCCTTCGTAAAATTAGAAGTTGAATATTATATGTTTGTACTAAGAGTTTTCTTGTTAGTAAATATAGGGACGTTTTATGCAAATAACTACTAAGAAAAAAGATATAATTTGGAATTATTTAGGTGTATTTTTCTCTTTGGGTTCACAGGTTATATGGTTACCTGTTTTAGTGCATTACATGCCGCCAGATATCTTAGGTTTGTGGTATGTCTTTATTAGCATTGGCGGACTGGTGGAGCTCATGGACAGCGGCTTTACGCCGACGCTGAGCCACTGTATGACGTATGCCTGGAGCGGTGCTGCTGACCTGAAGAAGCACGGTGTCTCGTTCTCGTCTGCGAAGAGCGAGCCAAATTATTCTCTAGTTTGCGGTATGTTGGCCACTTGTCGACGGCTGTATTTCGGCATCGCTCTGGCGGCTACGCTCGTTATGGCCACGCTGGGGACGGTCTACATCCAGCGGATTGCTACAGAGTACCTTTCCTGGCAGATCTATGCGACATGGGGGCTCTACATCGTCTCGACGTTCATCAATCTCTACATCGGCTATTATTCGATTGTTCTGACGGGCATCGGCGATGTATTCCGCAAGAATAAAGCCAATATCATCGCGAAGGGGGCATTCCTGACGGCGGGAATCATTGGTCTCGTATCCGGCTTCGGCATCCTGAGCCTTGGCGTCGCTTATTTTGCCAGCGGCTTTGTCATGCGTTCGCTCTGCAAGCACTATCTGCTGCGTGTGCACCATTTTGACGAATTGTTGCAGAAATATCGCCATCAGACCATGTACTCTAAGCGGCACATACTGGCGATGATGTGGCCCAATGCCTGGCGCGATGGTTTGGTGACGGTGACGTTCTATTTGACGGGGCAGGCAACCGTCCTTCTCAGCAGTAACTTTCTCACGCTCTATGAGACGGGCATTTACTCCTTCTCGATGCAGGTCATCAATGCGATTATCGGCATATCTTGTGGCATGTTCGGAGCGTATATCCCGGCCATCCAATCGGCCTACGTCTCGCGCAATCGCGACCTGATGCGGACGCTCTATGCGAAGTCAATGTCTTGTGGCCTTTACCTGAGTATTGCAGGGATAACCATCTTTGCGACCATCGGCATTCCCATCGTGAAATGGCTGCGCCATGATTTCACGATTGATCGTCCCGTATTTCTCGTGATGGCGTGCTCCATCTACCTCATGACACGCCATCGCAACTCGGCTTGCTTCATCTCGACGATGAACTGGCTTCCGTACACCTTTAGCTTTATCTTCTTCGGCATCCTGACGCTCATCTGCACCTATATCGGCCTGGCGTACTTCAGTCTCGGTCTTTGGGGCATTGTCCTGATCCCACTCATGGTCCAGTCTCTCTATAACAACTGGAAGTGGAACCAGGTCGTCAACCACTATCTGAGGACGACTGAACTGGGCCTGATGAAGGCCGGCTCAAAGATTTTGCTCGAAATGGTTAGCAGGAAGTGGAAGAAGATTGCATCTGTCTTGTGGGGGGGGGACATTTTTGCTATAATGGTAAGAGTTATTCACCGGTATAGTTGAGTCGGCTATCCGAGAATGATTCTTGCTGAATAGTAGGGATAAATCTTGAACGGATTTTCTCATATTCAGTCTATGAATCCGAAAATGATTTTTAGAGGGAGAATGTAAATGAGGGAATCTGTTACTAGAGGAATTCGTATCGCTAAATTCACGCTGGATGGACATTTTAATTATGGCAATGTCTTGCAAAGTTATGCACTTCAACAGGCTCTTTTACGCTATGTAGACTATGTCGATACAATATGGACAAAGCCTGAGACATTTTTGCCTGAAATGTGGTGGAAATGGACTTGGAAAATGTACATTAAATGGCTGATTGATTGGCGAAAATTCCGCACTGAGATAATGAATGGTCATGTCGGTCGTGAGATGGCAAGACAGACAAAAATACGCGACTTCTCGGATCGATATATCTCATATCATCGTGTTGCTCTTGCTGAATTATCCCATCAGATAAAGCAATATGATTATTGCGTTGTCGGCAGTGATCAGGTGTGGAATCCACATTTCGGCAATTATCATCAGTTCTTCCTGGGCTTTGCACCGGAGGAAAAGCGCTTATCCTATGCGGCAAGTATTTCGACCATGGAAATTCCTGCTGAAGAACATGATTTTTTTGTGCAGGGACTCAAGGGTATGAAGACCCTGTCGGTGCGAGAGCAGGCAGGAGCGGATTTGATTGAGCAGCTGACCGGGCGAAAAGCAGAAGTCCATGTGGATTGCTCACTGCCGATGAGTGGCGTAGTGTCAGTAGACGGCCGACTTGGTATCATGGGGGAGAGTTCCTGCTGACGTACTTCCTCGGCAGGCGTCCGGCTCAGATCGATGCGATTGCCAAGGAGCTGGGCCTCGAGGTGGTCAATCTACTGGATGAGGATATCTATGAGCACTATGTGACGGGCGTCGATGAATTCCTCTGGGCAATCGACCACGCCAGCCTCGTCTATACGGATTCCTTCCATGGCAGTGTATTCTCCATCCTGTTCCAGACGCCATTTGTGGTCTGTGACCGCTATGGCACGGGCAAAGGCGATGTCAGCGAGAAGATGGGCTCGCGTCTCGATACACTGCTCGGCTATTTCGGCTTCCAGCAGCGCCGCACGAATGAATCGAAGGATTATCGCATCGAGAATCCCCTGCAGCCACCTGCCTGGGAACGGTGTGAGCCGGTGCTGGCGAGGGAGCGTGCTCGTTCGGATGAGTATCTGCGCCGTGTGCTCGGCCTGCAAGAATGATGCGATGATGCTTGGAGAAGAGGTTGTAAGAAGTATATGAATCAGAGACGATGGGGGGCTATCCTCTCCTATGTCAACATCGTGGCAACAGTCGTGGTCGGCCTTCTCTATACACCAATCATGCTGCGCCTCTTGGGACAGTCTGAATATGGCCTGTATTCGCTGATTGGCTCAGTAGTCGGCTATCTGAGTGTCCTGGACATGGGGCTGGGCAATACAATCGTGCGCTACACTGCTAAGAATCGTGTGGACGGGACGGTGCAGAAAGAGGCGGAGCTCAATGGCCTTTTCCTGCAAGTGTATTCCGTCATCGGCGTCATTACGTTCGTAATCGGGGCCATCCTGTATGCGAACATCGATGCCTTGTTCGGTGCGACGCTGACGAGCGGCGAGATGCAGCGGGCCAGGATCATGATGATCCTGCTCATCTTCAATTTTGCCTTATCGTTCCCGCTGAGTATCTTTGCTTCTATCCTGCAGGCGTATGAGAAATTCATCTTTTTGCGCGTCACGAATATCCTGCGCGTCCTGCTGAACCCCTTACTCGTTCTGCCGTTCCTGTACTGGGGCTATGGTTCAGTCATGATGGTCGTCGTATCGACGATCTTGAACTTTGCCTGCCTGTTTGCGAACTGGTTCTACTGCGTGCATTATCTTCATGTGAAATTCGCGCGGGGCAAGTATGAAACGGTTTTCTTGCGCGAGATTGCGGCATATTCGTTCTTTATCTTCTTGAATGCCATCATGGACAAGGTGTACTGGGGGACAGGGCAATTTGTCTTGGGCATCGTTTCTGGCACGGTGGAAGTCGCCATCTATGCGATTGCTATGCAGTTCATGATGATGGATATGAATTTTTCTAGTGCTATCAGCGGCGTCATGCTTCCCAAAGTGACGATGATGGTCACGAAAAACGCTACCGCGAAGGAATTGACCGACTTGATGATCCGGATTGGGCGTTTGCAGTATCTGGTTGTGGGATATCTCTTCATCATGTTCGCCTTGGTGGGGCGTGAGTTCATCGCGCTCTGGGCAGGACCATCTTATCTGGAGGCATATCCCATCGTCCTTTTGCTGATGGCGGCGATGCTCATCCCGCTTGTGCAGAACGTTGGTATTGCCATCTTGCAGGCGATGAACCTCAACCGCTATCGCATGACGGCCTATACCATCTGTGCTATGATTGCACTAGCGGCGAGCTTTCCCTTGGCTGTTCACTTTGGCGGCCTCGGCTGCGCTGTGGCAACGGCTTCATCGCTGTTCATCAGTACGGGGTATATCATGAATCGCTATTATGCCAAGCGGATCCATCTGGATATCTGGCGCTTTTGGCGGAACATATTCTCGATGAGCAAAGGATTATTGCTGTTGGCTGTAATAGCATTTTCGTTGCAGGAATATATGGCATTGTCGATATCCTGGCTGCACTTTTTCGAGCTTGTTGTGATGGATACCGTGCTCTATACCATCATCATGTACTTTGTGGGCATGAATGAATCGGAAAAAGAGTTGGTACGGAAGATTTTGCGGAAGTTGAGGCGATAAAGACTATGATTGCGATTGAGAAGATGATTGCGGCAAATCGTGCGGACTGCTGCGGCTGCTATGCCTGCTATAATTCCTGCCCGTTCGATGCTATCACGATGGAAGAAGATGCAGAAGGCTTCCGCTATCCTCGCGTTGATGCAGATCGTTGCCGCAATTGCGGCAAGTGTGAGCGAAACTGCCCTGTCTTGAACCCAATTGTCAAGGAGCAGGAACAGACTCCGCCCACCTATGCAGCCATCAATAAGGATGAGACAATCCGCAAGGACAGCTCTTCCGGAGGTATGTTCCAACTTTTTGCTGAGCAGATCTTGAAGGAGGGCGGCATCGTCTTTGGCGCTGGCTTCGATGCAGATTGGGAAGTCTGCCATCAATCGGTGGAGACGGTCGCAGATCTGGAGCGCTTGCGTGTCTCGAAGTACCTGCAGAGCCGTGTCGAAACATCCTTTCAGCAGGTTACAGAGCATCTCAGAGCAGGTCGCAAGGTCCTCTTTGCCGGAACGCCGTGCCAATGCGCAGCGCTGCGCTGCTTTGTAGGGAAAAACGATGAAAATCTCATCTTAGTTGACTTCATATGTCATGGTGTTCCATCCCCGAAAATTTGGCGAAAATATCTCGCACTTCGTGCGAATAAAAAAGAAATCCGAAGGATTTCTTTTCGCAACAAAAACCTTTCCTGGGAAAGGTTTTTGTTAGCAATTTCCTACGGAAATGCTAACAAATACCTCGCTGCCGACCTGACGACAGATCTCTACTTACAAGGTTTTTTGCAGAACCTGTACCTTCGCCCATCGTGCCATAACTGTCACTTCTGCAAGAAGAATCGTCCTAGCGATATCACATTGGCCGACTTCTGGGGTGTACAGGAAGAATCGCCGAGCATGTACGATGGGAAGGGGACGTCCTTGATCTTCATCCAGAGTTCTAAGGGACGTGATTTGTTCAACCAAGTCAAAGACCATGCTAAGATTATGGAACAGAATTTTGAACGGGCAATCCTGCACAATCCGTCCATGATAACATCATCAACACCATCGCCGAAGAGGACTGCGTTCTTCCAAGACGTACAGCGCGATGAAAAGGATTTTATGAAACTGCTTTATACTTACATAAAACCGTCCTTCAAGGCACAGGCCAAACAATTTATCCGCAAGATACCAGGAACCGTTGCGTTGGTCCATATGATAAAAGGGAAGAGATGATGTAGCTTCTTTCATGGAAGATACATCTATCTAAAAATATTGACTTTTAGAACCATCAGCGTTAAAATTGAATTATGAAAATTGGATAAGCGACTCGGACGAGTCGCTTTTTCCGTAAGTTATTCGATAAGTGAGGTGCTTACATTGATTGAGTCAGCTCTTATTAGTGCTGGTACTGCTTTCCTTACTACTATAGCTACTAAAAGTGGTGGACCAGTTGCAGAAACTCTCGGTCTTATTTGGAAAATTACGTTAGGACGATGGAATCCTAAAATGGAGGCTATCGTTAAGAAAAACACGGAGAAATATGCTGCTGAAATTAATGAACAGGTGTCTAAAATACCTAATGAGGATATTAATAAAGATCCAGATATTAGTATTATTGGCCCTGCTTTTGAGGCATCTAAATATTATGTTAATCGCGATGATGCTCGCAAAATGTTTGCAAAGCTCATTGCAGCAGAATTAAATGTGAAAAAAACGGGTAAGGTTCATCATGCCTTTGTGGATATCATTCAACAAATGTCAACTAATGATGCTAAATTGATGGAAAAACTTCCTCACGTTGGCCCTATAGCTGATATCCGATTAATGAATAAAGAAGGTACAGCTTACCTACCTCTACTTACACAAGATATAATTTATATCCCTGGTTTAATTGAAGACAATTTTGTAGAGAATGCTGTTTCTCTAAGTAACCTTTCTCGTCTTGGATTGGTAAAAATAGATCATGTGCTAAGTCTTACAGAATCATCTTCATATGCTCCATATAAGTATTTGTCGGCTTATAAACAAGGTGAATTAGAAGTTGTCACTAACCCAGATAAATATTCGAGAATCGAATTGTCTACAGGAATGTTTTCTGTTACACCTTTGGGACAGCGCTTTAAAGAGATTTGTTTATAACTCAAACTTCGCATACCTGAAACCCTTATGAGATAAGGTCCTATCCGGTTTTCAGACATGCATCATCGTCACATCATGCACACTGTTTCAGGCACTTTCCCCATAGATTGGGCAGTTTTGCCACGAACAGATCGAGCAGCTGGTTAACCTGCTCTTCGTCAAGAATCTCTGCCTCTTTAGTGCAGTCCATCAATAGGCTCAGGAGTGAGGTCAGAGCGTCCAGATAATGCAGGTCTTCCAGCTCGTCTATCGTCAGATAAAAGAGCTCGTCAAGACTCCGCTCATCCATGTTGCGCCGTTGTTCCAGCGCAAGCATCATGTAGCGCGCGAAGACAATGGCCGTATGAGCGGTCAGGGCGTCGTAGGAGATGGATCTTGTGTCTTTGCCCAGCTTCAGATAGGACTTGCACATCTTGAAGAAGACCTCGATGTTCCAGCGCTTGCCATAAGTCTGGACGATCTCTTCTTCGGACAGTGTCAGGTCCGTCGAGACCAGGATGAGGTAGTCGCTGCGCTTGTTCTTGTTGCAGACGTAAACCAGCCGTACCGGAAGGGGCTTACCATCCTTAACGGCCTCTGCCTCTACGGAGAG
>ENA-ORSS01001453-ORSS01001453.1-human-gut-metagenome-genome-assembly--contig:-NODE-1453-length-24248-cov-4.979498_pt1 | contig 24248 bp, 20 predicted proteins | sample MGYA00241899_ERZ509162 | MGnify/ENA primary metagenome ERZ509162 (study PRJEB26280, sample SAMEA2338641) | human gut metagenome | biome: human gut; feature: human-associated habitat; material: faeces... | reverse complement strand
CGCTATTTGTGCTGTGAATCTTTCATCTATGAGGCGTTGAAAAACGCTTTGTCAAGGTTCACGCTACGACTTATTTTCGTAGCAAGGTGCAGCTCATCGATGAACTACCCTAAGTCTACACCTAAAAGACCGCCCGCCCCGTATATCCATAAGGTCGGAAATCAGCCCGGAAAACTCTCTATTTCCACGCTCTCGGAATTGTGATAGAATGGAAATGGTCATACAACAATCTCAAAATGACAGGAGTGAAAATTATGAATACTAAAATCAAAAGAGCGATTATCTCTGTAATTGTTTTTGTTGTCATTTACTTTCTGGCAGGCTTTATAATTAGGTGGAACAATTATGACATGTATTTGGAGGCTATTAAGGTATTAACTGCTGTTATTGGAGCTGGTTGCTATTGGATAGGGAGCAACGAATAATAGAAATTATATCGGGCAGACAAGGAGGGAGAGCATGGAACTATCCATACAAGAACGATTGAAAGACCTGCGTGTGGAGCGTAGGCTGACGCTGGAACAGCTTGCGGAGCAGACGCACCTCTCCAAGTCCGCTTTAGGCAGTTATGAGGGGGAGAACTTTAAGGACATCAGCCACTATGCCCTTATCCAGTTGGCAAAGTTTTATGAAGTGTCCGTTGATTATCTGCTGTGCCGTTCTCACACAAAAAATCACCCAAACGCTGATCTTGCAGACCTGCGTTTGAGTGATGATATGATTGAACTATTGAAAAGCGGGCTGGTGGATAATTCCCTCTTGTGTGAACTGGCGGTACACCCGGATTTCCCCCGGCTGATGGCTGACCTCGAAATCTATGTAAACGGTATCGCTGGCAAACAGGTGCAGAGTGCAAACGCCATTGTAGACGCTGTGAGCGCAACCATTATGAAGCAGCACAATCCCGGCTTATCCGACCCGCAGTTAAGACAGCTTATCGCCGCCCATATTGATGACGACAGCTTTTGCCGCTATGTGATACAGCAGGACATAAACAAGATAGCTCTTGACCTGCGAGAAGCGCATAGGGACGATTTTTTCAGCGTCCCGGAGGACAACCCGCTGGAAGATTTCTTACAGACTGTTGACGAAGCCGCCAGCCCAGACAGCGACCCAGAACAAGCGGCTTTGGCGTTTATCTGTAAACGGCTCAAACTGAATTACAAAAAGTTGTCCGATGAAGAAAGGAAGTGGCTGAAAAAGATTGCGGAGAAGTCGGACTTGCTGAAAAATCCAACCCCACAACGGGGGCGGAAGTAAGAGAACAACAAATTTGAATTTGGAAGTGAGGGTATTGTTATGAAAGACTGGCAAAAACTGATTGGTGCTATAATAATTGCACTCGCAATTGTGGGAGCATCTTTGATTTTAGCAGATGCTATCCAATATTTAGGTGACGCAATAAATGCGGGGTTATTTGGTATAGCAAATCGTCTTTAACAGAGTCGTCAAAATGACAACTTCCAGTTTGTCGAGCAGATAGCAAATCCCGTCGAGCCAGTCAACGGTCAAGATGAACGGCGCATTTTCATGCGCCGCCGTTGACAGTCCCGCCCGCCTTTGCTGATGGGCAATCAAGGCGGGAAAGCCTTAAAATGGCTTCCCGCCCATTTCAATTTTTGCGGGAATGTATCCACAAGTCCGGCGTAGGACGAGGGACGGGGACTTTCATATACGCCCTGCCTGCTGACGAAACCAGCCCTGTGCTTGCGGCTCCACGCCACACAATCACAGCCCTGTTTTCCTGCTGCTTCAAATGTGCTTGCCCTTTCCTGCGGCAACCACATTTTCGCAGCAACGCCGACAGAGCGTATAACACACTACACTTTGCAAGCAAAGTCGTGTGCCAAGGGGCAAGCCCCTTTGGAAACCCCGGACAACAAAACAGGCTGAATATCTCGCACTTTCCCGGTGCTTGATACTCAGCCTTTATTTGTTGTCAGCAGCCCCCATTTCGTGGTCTGCGTGTAGTTCCTTGTAAACTGACCTAAACATAAAGCTATATCAAGAGGTAAAAAGTGAATAGGGTTCGCTTATCCGGTGTAGCCGTTTGCTGTAAAGATCTGGTTTTCAGATCAGGCGGCGGTGTGAAAGGAATGGGGTAAAAGCCCCGCGCGACCGGCACTGTGAGCGCAAGGATGCAGTTGAAGCGGCGAGAGCCGCCTGGACCAAAGTCCGCCATTGCAGGGAGTTGTCCCCTGTGAGAAGGTAAACTGCAAACGTAGAGAGTTTTCTCTCTGTGGCGTGAGTCAGGAGAATTGCACTGTTCAGAACCTACCAGCGGGCGCTCTCTCCGTGTTTTAGCCAAAGGTAATGGTACGCTGATTTTTCCATTTTATGGGATAATCAGCGTTTTTTGCTCTTGGCGCGTTTGCTGGCTTTTTGGAGCCAGCTTTTTTATTTTTCATCAGGAGGAGTATGCCCAAATGCCCAGAAAATCTAAAAAAAGATTTGACGGAAACGCATGGTATGAGCAATATATCGTCGCCCGCACGACTGCGGCGCTGAAGGAGAAAGAGAAGTCTTTTTCTGATCTTCATGCTGGGGATTCGGAGCAGGAGCTAATCCAATATGTACGGCGCTGCGCGGATGAAATGGGGTATACCCCGACCGTAAAGGAGATCATCGGCGGGACCTATATCGCGCAGCGGTTCGGCGGATGGCCTGCGGTATTGAAGAAAGCGGAGCTTGTGGCGGACCATGCGTGTCCCGCCCAGACGAAACGCTATATCTTCATGAAGGAGCGTGAAGTTCAGGCTGAACTGCACCGGCAGGAACGTGAAGCCAAGCTCAAGACAAGGGCAATCAAAAATAAAATGCGCGTTCAGAAGGATACAGAAGCCCAAGGGTCCCCCGGCCAAGTCGAGCGGAAGTAACTGCCGCTGTCTTTCCATAGAGCGGGAGGGGTTTGCCGGCCCCTCCCGCATCCTCAAAATCAACAGCCCTGACACGGGCTGAAGGAGTATAGAAATGAAGAAAAATCTTAGATATATTATCGCGTTTCTGCTGGCAATTATGATGCTGTTGAGCCTGTGCGCTTGCGCCCAGACCGGCACTGCCGGCAATAGCGGCGAATTGGATCTGGACTATGTGGGAGAGGATACCGACCAACCCGAAGAGGAAAAGCCGTGGTATTCCTGGTTTACGGAGGCCTTCAGCTTCGGCAAAAAGGAAACAACAACTACCCCATCCCAAAGCAAGCCTGACAGCGTGGCGGATTTCTATGCCCAGGGCTCCGGAGATGCACCGCAGGGCAACAAGAGTAATAAGACAGACCAGACGCCTTCTGCCACACCGGATGAGGATACCGCCAACAAGCCGTCCAACTCCGGCGGCAAAAAAGACGACAACAAAAAGGACGACCAGAAGGCTGAGGATAACAATACCTCCGCGCCTACTCCGGAGCAGAAGCCCGAAAGCAAGAAAAACACCGTCACCATTACCATTCGCTGCGATACGGCGGTGAATAACGGTATGCATCTGGAGAGCAAGTGGGCGGGCATCGTCCCGGCCTCCGGCGTGATCCTGCCGGTAACCACGGTGGAGATCGAGGAGGGCGACACGGTTTTCGACGTCCTCGCCTTTGTGTGCGAAAAGTACAAGATCCACATGTCCTATCGGGGCGGTACCTCCAGTGGCTGCTATGTGGATGGCATCAACAACCTCTATGAATTCGACGGCGGCCGCTGGAGCGGCTGGATGTACTGTGTCAACGACTGGTATCCCAACTACGGCTGCGGCGTGTACTACGTCAAGCCCGGCGAGGTCATTGAGTGGAACTACACCTGCGACCTTGGCTGCGATCTGGAAAACGGAGATCCCTACGGCTACGGCAAGGAATGGAAGGATAACCATGACTGATACCCGGATGCGTTTCTTCGGGAACCTGCATCCGGCGGTCAGTATGGCGTACTTCGTGCTGGTGCTGGGCCTGACACTGGCCTGTATGCACCCCGTCACGGTAGTGCTGTCCTTTCTCGGCGCCAGCTGGTTTTCCATCCGACTGCGGGGCTGGAGAGCCTACGGCCACACCATGCGGTTTGTGGGGCCTATGTTTTTGCTGATCGCCCTTGCCAATCCGCTATTCAACCATCGGGGCGTGACCATGCTCTTTACCATCAATCACCTGTGGTACACGCTGGAAGCGGTGTGCTACGGTCTGGTGTCCGGCTGCTCCCTGTGCGCGGTCATTATGTGGTTTACCTGCTATCAGGAGGTCATGACCTCCGATAAGTTCCTGTACCTGTTCGGCAAGCCCTTTCCCGGTACGTCGCTGCTGATCACCATGACGCTGCGGTTCATCCCACAGCTTCAGCAGAATCGCCGCGAGATCCGTCAGTCTCAGACCATGTTACAGGAGGAAGGTACGCGGCTGCTGCAAAGGCTGGGCAGTGCCCTGCGGAACCTGTCGGTGCTGCTGACCATGAGCATGGAGGCGGCGGTGGAGACGGCGGACAGTATGAAATCCCGGGGCTACGGTGCCAAGCGGCGTACCACATTCCACCTGTTCCGTTTCGATGGCCGGGACGCCCGGACGCTGGGCCTCATTCTGGCAGTGGCAGGCGTCTGCATCACCGCCCGCGCCTTCGGTCATGGGTATATGGAGTTCTATCCTGCCATGACGCCGGTGCTGCTGGGCAGTGCCAGCTATACCATGTTTGTCTTTTACGCCGTGCTGATGTTCCTGCCCGGTATTCTTGAAACAAAGGAGGCCATCAGATGGCGCTCTTACGGTTTGAACACCTGAGCTTCTCCTACCCGCTGGCTGACACGCGGGCACTGGACGACGTCTCGTTGGAGATACATAAGGGCGAGTATGTGGTGCTGTGCGGCCCCTCCGGCTGCGGCAAGACCACGCTGCTGCGCCATGCCAAGCCCGGTCTGCTGCCTGTGGGGGCAAGGGCCGGCGAGACCTTTTATAAGGACGCGCCTCTTTCCCAACTGCCGGAGCTGACCGCTGCGGCGGAGATCGGCTTCGTACAGCAGAACCCGGATAATCAGATCGTCACAGATTTCGTATGGCATGAGCTGGCCTTCGGCCTTGAAAATATGGCACTGAGCGTGCCGGTGATCCGCCGCCGCGTGGCGGAGATGGCCGCTTTTTTCGGCATGGAAACGTGGTTCCGCAGTAAGACCACGGAGCTGTCCGGCGGGCAGAAGCAGCTGATGAATCTGGCCTCGGCACTGGCCATGGGGCCAAAGCTGCTGATTTTGGACGAGCCCACCTCCATGCTGGATCCGCTGGCGGCCCGCAATCTGCTTTCCACCGTCCAGCGGATCAACCGCGAGCTGGGCGTAGCCATCCTTTTGACGGAGCATCGGCTGGACGAGGTATTCCCCGCCGCCGACCGTGTGGTGACTATGGATCGGGGGCGTATCCTGTCAGACGGTGCGCCGGCTGAGATCGCGCGGCAGCTATCCGGCAGCGCGGAAAAGAGCCGTATCTATTTCGGACTTCCCGCCGCCGTCCGCATCTTCAGTGAGCTGGAGCAGACGGACGAGCTGCCCCTGACGGTACGGGATGGCCGCCGCCGCTTGGAGCGGCTGGGTCAAGGCGGCTGACAGCCGCGAGCCGATTGCCTCGGTTGAGGATTTCTATGACAAGGGCGATGTCGCCCCGCTCGGACGCATGAATTTCGTATACAGAGGAAAGTAAGAGCCCTATTTCCCGTTTGCAATCCCGGTTCTGTCAAACAAAAATTTAGGGGTATCCCCAGCGGTCCGGCACGCCGGGGCTCCGCCAAGGGGTACCCCGAAACAAAGAAAGAAGCGATATACCATGACAAAAATCGACATTTTCTCCGGCTTCCTCGGCGCAGGCAAAACCACGCTGATGCAGGCACTGGCCGGCTTCCGAAAGCCCTATCGTGGCAAGGTGAAGCTGGCGAAGGGTCAGCGGCTGGGTATGCTACCCCAGAACGCCCGGTCGCTGTTTGTGGCCGATACGGTGGAGAAGGAGCTGCTGGACAGCGCCGGTCAGGATCAGGCCAAAGCCATGCAGATGGCGGAGAAGCTGGAGCTGACGCCCCTGCTGGCGCGGCACCCCTATGCCCTGTCCGGCGGCGAGATCCAGCGTCTTGCCGTAGGCAAGCTGCTGCTGCGGGAGGCCACGGTGCTGCTGCTGGACGAGCCCACCAAGGGGCTTGACGCCTATGCCAAGGCGGAGCTGGCGCAGCTGCTGCGGGCGCTGTGCCAAGATGGCACGTCCATCCTGATCGTGACCCACGATGTGGAATTCGCCGCCCGCTATGCTACGCGCTGCGCCCTGATGTTTGACGGGCTGCTGCTCTCCGAGGGCGAGCCCCACGACTTCTTTGCCGGAAACCGGTTCTATCCCACCGACGCCAACCGTATCGCGGCAGAGCACTTCCCCATGGACATTATCTGCGAGGAGGTGATCGCGTCGTGTCGAAGCTCTTTGTCAGCAAAAGAACCAGAGCCGCCGCGTGGGTGATCCTTCTGGTGCTGCCTGCCCTGATGGCGGCCTTCGGCTATTACCACAGCCACCGTCCCGCGGTCAATCCGGTGGGTTCCCGCACTTTCTGGGACTACATCATATTAAACTCGGATATTCTGCTGGGCCTGCTGTTCCTGCTGGCGTCCGCCATCCCCTTCATACTGGTATTCGATAAGAAGAAGCCCCAGGCTCGCGAGCTGGTGCCGATTGCAGTGATGGCGGCCATTGCCGTGGTAGGCCGCACGGTGTTTGAGATCATCCCGCTGCCCAACTTCAAGCCCTGCTCCGCCATCATTATCATCACGGCGGTGGCCTTCGGGCCGGAGGCGGGCTTTCTTACCGGCGCGCTGACCGCCTTTGTCAGCAACTTCATTTTCGGACAGGGACCGTGGACGCCATGGCAGATGTTCACATGGGGGCTGGTGGGCTTTCTGGCGGGTATCCTGCAAAATGCAGGTGTATTCAAAGGCAGAAGCCGCCGTCACTTTGCGGCGCAATGGTGGGACAGGCTGTGCCCGGAGAATACCAACCGGGGCGATTTGCTGCATTTTGTGCGGCAGCTTACCGACCATGCGCCCCTGCGGCTGTGCCTTTACGGTTTCCTGTCCGGCTTTCTGTACGGCTGGATCATGAACCTGTATTTCATCATCGGGTATGTAAGCCCCCTTACCTGGCAGACGATAGGCGCGGCCTATCTATCCAGCTTTTTCTTCGATTTCTGTCACGGGCTGTGTACGTTTCTGGTGCTGTGGGCACTGGGCGACCCGTGGGTACGGAAGCTGGAGCGCATCAAGATCAAATTCGGCCTGACGGCGGAGGAGCGGAACTATGTGCTGCCGCCCTCCACATTTGAGATAGCGAGAGAGAACTATGAGTGAACGAAAAACGATCATCAGGACGGTGGGGCTGAAGAAGCACTACACTGTTGGCGGCAACACGGTTCGTGCGCTGGATGGCGTGGACATGTCCGTGCTGCAGGGCGAATTTGTCTGTGTCGCAGGCCGCAGCGGCTCCGGTAAGTCCACCATGCTGAATATGCTGGCAGGCCTTGAGCCGCCCACGGAGGGGGAAATCATTGTCCGAGGCAAGCATCATTTGGAGGCTATGGACGAGGAGCAGCGGACAAGGTTCCGCCGCCGCTATATTGGCTTCGTGTTCCAAAGCTACAACAACCTGCCCCAATACACGGCGCTGGAGAATGTGGCACTGCCGCTGGCCATCCGAGGCGTGCCGGAGGATGAACGGAACTGGCTGGCGTGGCAGGCCCTGAGCCGCGTGGGACTGCGCGGGCATGTAGATCACCGGCCTGCGGAACTGTCAGGCGGTCAGCAGCAGCGCGTCAGCATCGCCCGTGCCATTATTACGGAGCCCTCCATCGTGCTGGCAGACGAGCCTACCGGAAACCTGGACAGCCGTACCGGCCAGGAGGTCATGGAGCTGCTGTGCGAGATCTTCCGGGAGAGGAACACCACCTTCATCCTCAGCTCCCATGACCCGCAGATGCAGTGTTATACGGATCGTACCGTCTATTTCAGCGACGGAAAGATAGAGATAGAAAATCACCACACCGGAGAGGAGAACGCACAGTGAAAAGAGAAACGGTAAAACGGGTACTGGCCCTGTTGATCTGCGTATTGATGACAGTATCCCTGCTGCCCGCCGTCGCTATGGCGGAAGAAGTCACAGAGGATGTGATAGATGACAGCACCATTGAGGCTTACACGTCTTACGAAAACGGAGAGGACGCCGGCGTCGGCGGGGTCTCGGTTACAGACGAAAAGCCCAACACGGATATCAAGGTCATACCCAGCGACGCCAACGCCCTGATCCTGATGGATACCGGCGCACAGTCCCCCAAAGGCGTTCCCGGTCAGGTGGTGAAGATCGTGCTGCCGCTGGCGGTCAACAAGGAATATCTGCCCAGCGAGAAATACATGCTGCGCAACATCAACATCTATCCCGATGTGCCTACCGACGCCAGCGTGTCCAACTGGCCCTTTGAGCTGATCTACGCCAGCGATGTGCAGCACTTAAAGGACATGTCCTACAACTCCACGGCGGAGGTGTGGTTCGAGTTCAAGATCAGCGAGTTTGCCAGTAAGGGACGCTATGCCGTGCCCTTTAAGATCAACGCCACTGTGTGGCGGGAGGATGCCGTGAACGGCACTACCATCACCGAGGACGTGACCTTCAAGGTCAGTGCCTATGTGACCGTTACCGACAACGGCAATATGTCCGGCGTCACCACCTCCTTCGGCAGCCTTCAGGTGGCGGGTACCAATGCGGGCGGCTCCTATACCGTACCTACCGGCACACCCAATCAGACTATCTCCATGCGGATCCCCGTGATCAATGTGGGCGGTACCCTGACCAGCGTGACGGTCTATCCCGTGGTCTCTGCCGCGCTGGACGAGTTCCCCTTCGTGATCGACTCCACCAATTTGGGCAAGTATTTCGACTACTGGGCCAGCGGAGAGGTGAAGTATCTGGACTACACCTTCACGGTGTCGCCCTTTGCCACCTCCGGCAACAAGTCCATTAAATTCAAGGCAAATTATTTCGAGAACAGCGCCCCTGCGGAGGGCTCCTTCTCCACGCAGTTTACTGTGATCGACGGCTATGACGCCTCCGCCATGTCGGTGATGGTGCAGAGCTATAAGCTGTATGTGGACGATACTGAGGTATCCGGCCTGATGGCAGGCGAGGAGACGGAGCTGCGCCTGACCCTGATCAACAACTCCAAGTATGACACGGCCAAGAAAATCATCTCCAGCCTGGTATTCACCAATTCTCCCGGCCTGACGCTGTGCGTAGGTGGCACGGATACCGCCTATGCCGATTCCATCAAGCCGGGCGGCACGACGATCCTGAAATACAAGATCATGGCCAAGCAGGACGCGGAGGTTGGCCCCGCTATGCTGGGCATCAATCTGACCTATGAGACCACCGAGGCGGTAGCCGGTAAGGCGGCGCAGAACATCATGCTGCCGGTCAGTCAGAAGATGGATGTTCTGGCCGGTACGCCGGAGGTGTACGGCACACTCAGCAAGGATAAGGAAGCTACCATCTCCGTGCCGCTGACCAACATGGGCCGCGCCAAGGCTATGAATATCCGGGTGCTGGCCACCGACGGCATGACCGCCTCCACCCCCTGTTATGTGGGTGACCTGCTGGCAGGCGGCTCCACCAGCGCCGATGTAACGGTGGGCTTCTCCAAGATCGGCGCGTTTGTGGGTAAGATGATCCTCCAGTATGAGGACGCCAACGGCGAGACGTATTCTCAGGACATCTCCGTGCCGCTGAGCGTGGCGGAAAGCTCTGCGGATACAGATGCCAACAGCGTCAACGCAAATAAAGACGGCACAGACAGCCGCTGGTGGCTGTGGCTGCTGATAGCGATCCTTGCGCTCATCCTGATCGGCATTGTGGTCTATGTCATCATCCGCTATAAGCGCGGTGAGATCGGGCCCGGTGCTGAAAACACCGCTGCCTTGGACGATTTTGACGACGACTTTGACGCAGACGGCGGCGCACCGGGCATCGGGGAGAAGCCGCTGACCTACGACGGAAGCAATAAGGACGGGAATGTATGAAGCCAAAAGACCTGTTTCGCTACGGCTGCACCAACCTGTTCCGACGAAAGACCCGCACGGCGCTGACAGCCCTGTCCATGGCGGTGGGCGTCATGTGTATCGTGGTGCTGATCTCCGTAGGTCTGGGCTATGAGCAGGCGTACCGCGAGAGCATCGAGGCATTGGGCAGCCTGACAAAGATCGATGTGACGCCCGCCACCGGCGATTACGGACGCAAGGCACTGCTGAACGACAAGGCACTGGAGGCGTTCCGGGGCATCGACGGTGTGGAGGCGGTAACGCCGGTCTATCAGCAGTCCGCCTATATCGTGTCCGGCAACTATGTCAACATGGTGCGCGTCTACGGCATCGACATGACCACGGCGGAGAGCTTCATGCTGACGCCGGAACGGGGCACGATGGCTGAGGAAGGGACACGCCTGCATCCGGAGGTCATGTTTACCGATGATGTGGCGGCCGGTCTTGCCAACAAGGCAAAGGATTGGGAACTGGCAGTAGACGAGAATGGCAACGCTCTGATCGACCTGCTGGAAGTACCTGTCCGCATGACCTTCGATTCCTCCAGCCTGACCGGCGAGCCGAAGGCCGATACCGACGGACGGGCACTGCCCTCCAGCAATCTCTATACCCTGCGGGTGACGGGCATCTGCTCCACCCTGAACAACAACTTCGCCACCGCCGCGTTCATGTCCTTCGACCGCTTGCAGGAGATGACGCAGGCCAACGCCAATTACATGGGCGCGACTACCCAGACCAAGACGGCGGAGGAGAAGGCCAACGGCCCTACCTACGACTTGGTTTGGGTGAAGGTGAAGAACGTCAACGACGTGCAGCGGATCGTCAAGCTGATCCGGGACACGGGGCTGAACACCTATTCCCTCAATGATATGCTGGAGACGGTGCGGACACAGTCCCGGCAGATCCAGGGGATGTTGGGCGCGCTGGGCGGCATCGCTGTCCTGATCTCCGCCATCTGCGTGGCAAACACCATGATGATGTCTATCACGGAACGGACGCGGGAGATCGGCGTGCTGAAGGTGCTGGGCACCGTTCGCAGCGACATCTTCAAGATGTTTCTCTCGGAGGCACTGATCGTAGGCGTGATAGGCGGCGCGGCGGGCTTGGTGCTGAGCTTTATCGCCAAGTGGCTGATACCGGTGATCTTCGCGTCCCGTGAGCTGCGGTGCGTGCTGCCCTGGTGGCTGGCGGTCTGCGGCGTGGTGTTTTCCGGCTGCGTGGCCATTGCCGCCGCATGGATCCCCGCACGAAAGGCAACGCTGATCAGCCCCAACGAGGCCATTCGCTCTGAGTGAGGTAACGATATGGAAAAGACAACACAAAACGTAAGACGCTCGCTGCGCCGTGTGCTGACGCTGCTGCTGGCACTGGTAATGACCCTTTCTCTGGCGGTGCAGGCGTTTGCGGCGATTGGTAATTGGCCCGCCACAGGGGATACCACAGTCGACCGCTATATGCAAAACAGCGGCACTTTCTATAACGGCGATACCGTGATCGCACCCAAATACAGCAACTTTGGCGGCTTTATCAATGTATACGGTGTGCCGAAGGGTTCCGCTGCAAGCGCCTATGTGATGACACCGACCTCCGTCGACTTTGGCGACCTGAAAAGCTCGAAGAATAATACCGTTGATCTGGAACTGAACAGAGCCTACGACTTCTCAGAGCCGATCCGGTATCATATCACCTCTGAAAATGGACGGACATTTTTCGCCTACGCGTTCGCTGCGGAGGCAACCAGCAAGGATACTTGGACTGAAGCAGATACACAGGCTCTGTTGGGTATGGCAGGGTTGTTTGTAGATACTTACCATCAGCTCTACCTTACGATAGATAAAATCAACGCTTCGAGGACGGAAATCGGCACCTACCATCCCGCCAACGCGGATATGCTCAGCACGCTGGGCTATTGGCTGGGCATGAGCACGGCGTATTTTGATCTCGACGAAGGCGAAAGCAGCATGAACGGCAATCGCCTCTTTGACTCCTATGAAGCAAAGTGGCGTGCCGGCGGCGCGGAGGCCGTTCAGTTCATGCGGGAGTACCTGCAAAGGTATATTGCCAAAAAAGGCTATAGTCAGGTCAACCCCGCGGCTCTGCGGATCATCTATGAGCAGATCGTTCCGGAATATCTGGCCTATGCTACGCAATGCCGCATCAAGGATCCGGTCATTGACCGTGTGACCATCGGCGGCTCGGTGGGCAGCATCAATACCGAGACTCGCACGGTAACGGTGAAGCTGCCGGAGGGTGTGGATCGTTCCAAACTGACGGCGGAAGTCGAGGTCGGCGCGGAACTGACCGCCAACTCCGTGGCCGGCTCTGTGACCGATGGGATTCTTGCCTATCAGGTAACCCCCTATGATCCGGCATACGGCACGAAATACAATGCACTGAGTGCCACATGGCGTATCGTCATCGAAACGGGCACGCCGGACAATCTGGTTACCTCCTTCGCCGTCACCACAGGTGGCGTGACACGTTATGGCAAAATCGACGAGACCAACAAGACGATCTCCCTGAATTTGCCGGAGGTCACCGACCTGAGTGCTATTACGCCGGTCATTACCCATACCGGTACGGAGGTCAAAATCAACGGGGATTCTTTTACCGGCAGCGGTTCTTTCGATTTTACTAATTCTGAGTCAACGCCCCTGACGTTGACGGTGACCAACAGCAATTTTAATCTGCACACCGACTACATGGTGACCATCACAGCCAGAAAGTCCTCGGAGAATCACATCACCTCCTATAAGCTGGGTGACGCAGAGGGCGTGATCAATGGCGACAGCATTGCCATCACCATCCCTTACGCCATGGATCTGGCGGCTGTAAAGCCGGAGATCACCATTTCCGAGTTCGCGTCGCTTACCGCACCTGCCGCGCTGCAGGAGGGCGAAAACACCTACACCGTCACCTCTGAAGACGGCAATGTGCGTACTTATACGGTGACCATTACCCGCACACCGGTGGCAACGGGCAACCGGATCCTGTCCTTCGCCTACGGCTCGATAGCGGGCACCATTGATCAGGTGAAGGGTACCATCACGCTGGCGCTTCCTGCCGGTTCGCCGGTCAGCTTCGTGCCGACCATTACCGTATCCCCCTTCGCGGAGGTCACACCGGCCTCTGGCGAGAAGCAGGATTTCAGCAAGCCTGTGACATATACGGTCACGTCCCAGGCCGGATATACCAATACCTATACCGTTACGGTAAGCATTTCCCAGGAGCCGACGGAGAATCCCCACAAGGCAGATATGAAGTCGCTGGTCCAGAAGATCACCACGCGGTACAGCCGGACAACGGCAAGCGCCTGGGAGGACTGGGAATGGATGAACCTGGGATTCTATCAGCATAAGCTGACCAACCTTGATAACGACTTCTCCATTGCCGAGTGCATCGTCCGGCTGGATACCACCACCAACGTGGCTATGACCAACATCGACCGTAAGATCATGACCCTGACTGCCCGCGGCATCGACTGCTCCAAGCTGTCACAGTACAACAACGGCGAGCCTTATGTTGACGCCAAGGGCAACAAGGTGGACAACCTGACTAAGGTGCTCTATAACTACCGGGGCGGCTGGACCATCAACGGCCCCATCTTCGCCCTGATTGCCCTGGACATGGGCAACTACACCATTCCGGCGGACGCGTTCTGGACGCGGGACAAGCTGCTGGAGACGATCCTGAACCACAAATACCTGTCGGACGGCTTCGGCCTTGACATGGTCACCATGCTGATGCAGTCCATCGGCCCGTACATGGATGATCCGGTCTATGGCGAACGGGTCAGGGCCAAGCTGGACGAGGGCCTTGAGATCGTGCTGGACAGCTTCGGCAGCAAAAACGTTTATAAAAACCCCTACGGCGTGCAGTGGGGCGGCGTTTACACCTCCGAGGGCTCGGCGCAGATCGTGTGCGCCATGTCCGCCATGGGCGTGGACTGCCACACCGATCCCCGCATGTCCAACGGTACCCAGAGCGCCCTGACGGCCCTGCTGGACTACGCGGATTACCGCGAGGGCTACTTTGCCCACACCAACACCACGCCGAAGAACGCCATGGCCACCTATCAGGGCTGCTACGCCACCCAGTGGTATCTGGGCTTCCTGAATAACGGCGGCGCGGGACACCCCTACTCCCTGTATTACCGGCAGTTTGATTTCTCCCGTAAGCTGTCCACCAAGGCGGACATTACCTCCTTTACGCTGGAGGGCAAGCAGGGCGTGTTTACCACGGAGGGCGGAGACAACATCATCACCGTGACCCTGCCTGCCGGTACGCCGTTGAACGATATGCACCCGCAGCTTCAGCTGTCCGACTATGCCACGCTCCTTGCACCGGATCTTACCGGCGGCATCACCTTTGTGAAGGATACCAAGACCGCCTTCACCGTGCAGGCGGAGGACGGCAAGACCACTAAGACCTACTATGTGGTAGTCAAGCTCTCGGATGAGGAAAAGCCCTCCGGCGCGGAGATCTACACCGATACCATTATGCTGAAGGACGCCAATATCCTGCGGGATCTGGATATTCTGGGCAAGAATATCACCGCTGGCACGGACAGCACGGATATCGAGCTGCTGCTTGATGCAGGAAAGGACACCTCAAATCTGATGATCTACGCCCGCCTCTCCTATGGAGCCACCGCCTCGCCGGCACTGGACGGGAAGAAGGGCATGAACCTGTCGGATTGGACGACCTTCACCATCACTTCCGGCGACGGGACGAATACCCGAACGTACCGCATCAAGGCCACGGCACGGACGCAGGCGTCTATCTCCGCCTTCAGCCTTACCATCGGCGGCACGGTCTATGAGGGCGTTATTGACAACAAGGCCAACACCATTACCATGTCCGGTGTGGACGACAGCAAACTGTCAAGCACCTCCTTCGCCCCGGATGTGACGCTTGGGCCGGAGACGCTGGTCTGCTCTCCTGCTCCCGGTCTGGCGCAGGACTTCTCCCGCACGGTGCAGTACATCGTTGCGGGCAATGAAAAGGTGCTGTCCCGCACCTATACCGTCTCCGTGCTGAATAAGGCGGGGCAGTTGATCTCCGGCAGCGGCGGTGGAGGCGGCAGCGATCCTGTAACGCCGGCCACCGGCGCGAAGATCACGGCCTTTTCCGTGTTGGGCGTGGACGGCGTCATCAACCAGAGCGTAGGTACTATCACCGTAACGCTGCCTGCCGGTACGAACGTGACGGCGGTAGCCCCCTCCGTTACAGTGACGGCGGGCGCGGTGGTCAGCCCTGTGCCCGGCGAGGTGGTGAACCTGACCGTTCCAGTGGTCTACACCGTGACGTTGGGCGAGGAAACCAGCCGCTATACCGTCACCGTGACCTTCGAGCGCAGCGTTTCCCAGCAGCTTTGGGACGAGCTGGGCAACAACTCGGATGTGGCGGATCACCAGACCAGCCACACCAAGCGGGATTGGAGCTGAGTGCCATGAGGAAAAGAAAAACTGTATTTCTATTGCTGGCATGCCTGCTGCTGACGCTGGCGGCGGGCTGCGGGAAAGCACCCCAGCAGCCGCAGGAGCGCAGCAAGTGGGACATCCTTTCCGCCAAGTGCGGCGAGGCAGACTGCACCGTGTCCGTCACCAAGAACTGGGGCGGGCAGGAAACGGGGCTGAGCTGTGTTGTGTTCATCCCTCCCACGGAGGGCATGGACATGACCGCCGTCCCGCTGACGCTCCGGCTATCCGAGGGCGCGACGCTGGACGAGACGGAGCCGTGCATCGTATCCATTGACGGTATGTCGCTGGTGGTGGATCTGACGGTTAGCGACCCCTGCATCACCGTGCAGAACGAGGGCTATACCCGCACCTACTGCCTGCGGCTCAAGGAGGCGATGGGATGAAGCGTATAGTATGCTTGCTGATCGCCGCGCTGAGCGTAAGCCTGCTGCTGGGCGGCTGCGGCCAAAACAGCGATCCGTTGTCTATCCGGGAGTTTATCATCGGCGACAGCATCGGCACGGTGGAACAGCGCGGCAGCGGAAAGGATGCGGAATATGTGATCTGCATCACACTGCCGATAGAAACGGATTTCCAGAACTGCACAGCCAACATTACGCTGGCGGACGGCGCGTCCGTCAATGGCGATAGTCCCTGCCTGAAGGCAGATTTGGGCGGCCGCATGGTGCTGGATCTGACGCTGGAACATCGGGATCTGATTATAGAGAATGGGTCAAGCAGCCGTTCCTACGGCTTTGAAATAGGGCTGAGCCGGTAACGGCTCATGATAGAAAAGAGGTGATGCATGGGATTACGGCGTTCCCTGCGCAGAAGAGATCAACAAAAAATTAACAGAAGGAGAACGAACATGAAAATGACGAAGAAGATCACCGCATTGTTGTTGGCTCTCGTGATGGCGCTGTCTCTCAGCACCATGGCGTTTGCCAACGGCACCACGACGACTACGACGGGGAAAGTGACCCGCACGACCGTCAATTCCATTGACGCCGTGTCCTCCATCACCATTGGCGGCACCACCGCCTATTATGAGAAGGACAGCAATACCGGCGACCAGATCTATATCCGCGCCATGGTGGCCGGCGGCACCGAGAATGGCCTGAAGAGCACCAACGTGGTGATCAACCTGAGCAATGCCGGCGCCACCATCAACGGCGACCTTTCCTTCACGGGTGCGGGCAATGTCCGCACGGCGACGAATGTGAACCTGCTCAACAAGGTCTATACCGTGATCATCAGCACCTCCGAGGGCGGCGTCACGACCAGCAAGACCTATAAGCTGGCTGCCGGTCTGCCCAGCGGCGCCGTTGCCATTGACGGAAACGACCCCCTGCGCATTATCAGCATCGTTGTCGGTGATGCAACGAATACTGCGATCTCTGCTACCAACGTGCAGAATCCCTTCATGGGCAACACCAAGTCGAACAAGGATGGCAAGTGGACCTTTATCAACTATAATGTCAACGCGAGCCTGAACACGGTACCGGCTTCCCGTGCCAGCGTTCCGGCCACCCTCTCTCTGCCCACGAACACGACCGCTTCCGGCTGCTACAACGCCACCACCAACACCCTGGATCTTAGCACCGGAGCGCCCAAGCTGATCCTGACCAACGGCACCGAGAGCCGCAACTACTATGTGTTTGCCACCGATACCAATACCTTTAAGATCGAATACGGCTTTGACTTTACCGAGGCGGTCAATTCGACTGCATACAAGAACGGCGATCTACTCGAAGATGACTATACTGTAACAGACGCTGTTGATGATCTGATTGACATGGCGCATAGGTATTTTGCCAGCGCGGATGACGCAGCTAACATCACCTATGGCACCATTACGGTCACTGCCGGTGAAACCGTGATGGACATCATGCGCAAGTTTGCTGTTGCAAATCAGCTTGGCTCTGAGGTCCCCGCGGGCTGCACCTATATGGCGACCCTGAACGGCGTCGGTGAGTTCACCTTCGGCTCCATGTCCGGCTGGATGTATACCGACGGCCCGGATCGGAGCGAGATGGCGACCAATCCCAAGTTCTATGAGAACTGGAACACGCCTCCCATCGGCGCTGCCAGCTATACCCTGAGCGCAGGTGACAAGATCTGCTGGTTCATCTGCTGCGACTATACGCATCATCCCTGGTAAACGCACACCCCGTCGGGAGGGCAGGCGTCTGCCTGCCCTCCCGGCATCGGGAACTGGCCGCCGCATATGAGGGGGCCGGTTCCCGTGCAAGGAGAGTTATATGAAAAAACACAAACAAACGATCCTGCCGTTGCTGCTGTTGACAGTGCTGCTGTTGGTTGGCCTGTGCGACCGGGCGTATGCGGAGGAGTCTGCGCAATACCCGTATTTGACCTCATTTGAGGTGGTCGACGTTAAATTTACTAGTAAAAATCCAGCGTTTGCCCCAGGAAAAGATGGTACACTAATAGGAGTGGAATGGAAAAACTACCCTGATGGACCACAGGAATCCGATGATAAGACTTATTGCGACTATGTCTTAGGCGAGATAAAAGTTTATACAAACGGCATACCAACAAGTTCAAGAAAGCGTGGAACAGTAGTGACACCGGTATATACATTGGCAAACAGTGACCTGGTTACCCAGTACGCGACAGTCAGTGGAAAGCCGATGACTGGTACTATGACGGCTGGCAGTACTACAAGTATAAGGAGCGACATAATCTGCTTTACCACCGCGGATGGGACAAAGTACGGATATAATCTTACCGTTAAAGATGGATCGGATCTGCAAGAGGAAAAGCCAACGGAGATCAAGCTGGAAAGCATTGCCGTGAACCGCACGGCGGAGGATACGGCCACCATCTATATAAAGTCCAATGTCGCGGGCACCTATTACTACGCTGTGACAGAGGCCGACGAGGAACCCTCGTTTGACGAAACGGCCGAGGCCACAGCGCTGCGGCGCTACGCCAACACGATCCAGCTTACCGGCCTGACGGCTGGGGCCAAGAAGCTTCACATTCTGGCCAAGAGCGAAGGACTGGACAATGTGACGGTAAGCTTTGATGTTCCGAAATTTGCCGTTGCCCATTCGCTGTCCGCCTCCACATCGCTGATTTGGGAAGACCAGGGCGACAAGGACGGAAACCGGAAGGGCAATGTTGTCTTCACCAATCAGAGCGGGACCCCCATAACCAGCGCCTTCGAGGGCGAGACCGTTACGGCGATGGCGGAGCCGTATAGTGAAAGCCCTATGTACGAGTTTTCCTTTGTGCAATGGAAGAACGAGACCGGCATCAAACTGACCGAGGAACAGTGCAAGACGAATACGGTGACCTTCAAGATGCCGGATGCGGATGTCACGCTTTTCGCGGAATTTAAAAACGTCGGCACCACGGTCACATGGGGCTCCACCCCCAATGGGGCCCCGGCGGTCACGGTCAACGGCAACATGCGCGATACCCAGTATGTGTACCGTAGAGGAAGTTCGGCCAATGTGGGTTTCAACAGTGATGGTAACTGGAAGGAATCCTGGGTGCTTCTCGGCTGGGAGATCATGATCGACGATGTTGACCGCGCGAATGACCCGGAGTATGTGACATACAATGATGTTAGCGGCTACCCCAGCGTCAAACTGGCGGGGGACAACGTCCAGATCACGGCGAAGTTCCGGTCGAAGATCTTCGCCGCCGTGACCGCCAAGGCCAGCCCCGCCACCATGGGCAGCGCTGCCGTCTCTGTGGGCAGCAGCGACCCCGTGGAGAGCAAATCCGTGGTGTTCGAGGGTCAGACCGTCACCCTGACCGCCACCCCCAAGAGCGAGCGGTATAAGCTGGACGAAACGAATCCCTGGACGGTGACGGACAGCAGCGGCGCGGCCATCGCGGTCACGCCGGTCACTCCGGAAACGCCGGAAACCCAGGCGGACACGGGAACCACCGGCGATACCGGTGATACGGGCGATACGGGAACCACTGAGACCCCGGAGACGCCGGAGGTCACCAAGGATTACAGTCAGGTCACCTTCACCATGCCCAGCACCGGCAAGGACATCACCGCCACGGCAAACTTCGTGGTCGATACGTCCAAGCCCAACGACGACTGCTCCCTGCTGCGCGTGGAGCTGTGGTCCGCTGACGGCAAGAATAGGCTGGCCAGCTCCAACAAGTCCGGCGACACCTACACCATCGAGCTGCCCGCCAGCGTGGCCGTCTCTGACCTGCCCAACCTGCGCCTGAAGTTCATCTGCGGCGACGCGGCAAACGCGGTCGTCAAGCAGGGCAATACCGAGTGGAGCAAGGATGGTCAGGCCTGCGGCATCACGACGCTGGGCCAGACGCAGGTGTTCACCGTTGTCGCGGAGGACGGCCAGACCAGCGCCCCCTACAAGGTCGTGATCAACGCCGAGACGAAGATCACCGCCGTGACGCTGCTGAACGGCACCGAGACCATCGCCTCCGGCAAGCTTTCCGGCAGCAAGTGGACCATCACCCTGCCCGACAGCATCGACGCGGATCTGCTGGCCAAGATCGGCGCAAGCGACACGATCTTCATGAAGATCGAGTACGCCGGTAAGTCCCTGAAGCAGGTGGCCACCACCAACGGAACCGGCTACGACGACGCCGGACAGAAGGACTCCTGGGCCTCCGGCAAGATCATGTGCGCCATCAGCCCCGGCAGCGAAGCGCAGTTCATCGTGACCGGCATCGACGGCCTGACCAGGAAGTACACCATCGCCATCACCCAGCCCAATGTGTCCACCACGCCCGTCCTGACCAAGGTCTCGGTGGAGCGCACCAGCGACAACGCCGCCACCGTGAAGTTTACCTCCAGCATGGCGGGCAACTACTTCTACAAGGTGGGGGAAAAGGGCGCGGCGGCTCCCACGGTGGACACCACCAAGGGCGGCACGACAGCGGTCAAGGGTGAGAACACCATCACCCTGACCAACCTGTCCGCCGGCGCGCGGGATATCTACATCGTGGTCAAGAGCCTTTCCAACGTGGAGTGCGATCCCTTCAAGATCGAGATCCCCGCCTACGGCAGCACCGAAACGCCGGATGAGGGCGACTTTACGATCTCGGTGAACGCGCCTCCCACCGGCGGCACCATCACCACCAACCGCACGAAGGCCAACGAGGGCGACGAGATCATCGTCACCGTCACGCCCAAGACGGGCTATCAGATGAAGGCGGGGTCCCTGCGGTATGCGTTCTCCGCGCCCGGCGCTGCGTACACGACGATCACCGGCAACAGCTTCAAGATGCCCGGCGGTGACGTCAGCATCACCTGCGATTGGGAGACCGCCAGCACCACCGTCAACGGCATTACGGCTTTCTCCATCAACGGCATAGCCGCCGCGGTGAACAACACCACCAACACCATCACCATCACCATGCCCCGCGGCACGGATGTGACGAAGCTGACCCCCGTCATCGCCACCAACGGCGTCAAGTCCCTAACGCCCGGTAACGGTGAAACGGTGGACTTCACCAATGCCGTGACCTACACCGCCGCCATGGAGGACGGCAGCAGCAAGACCTATACTGTTACGGTCTACGTGGACAAGGGGACGCTGGCCGATCAGTTCTGGGATAAGCTGACGGACTTTGCCACCCAAGTTCCCTGGTGGCAGTATGCCGAAAAACAGCAGAGCACCAGCAAGTATCCCAAGTATTGGTAAGTAGATGGCTCCCGACCCCACAGACACCCTGAAATACCAATCGCAAAACGAACAAAAGAGCAGCCATTCCTAGGAATGGCTGCTCTTTCTCTGTAATGACTCAGGCACGGGCGTGATGGGCGTTGGCCTCCCCGTGTGCCTGAACCCCGCCTACCCCCACGGCATGACACTATGGGGCTCTGAAGGGGCTGAGTGCGACTGCGAAGGCAATTGCTATACGCCGCGCGACTCACGAAACGTAAATACGCATTTGATGTGTCAGAGCAGGGATGCCAGTTAAGCATTGAGCCAGTTGTCGAGAATAGGCCGCACCGGTTGAATAAATGAAGGAAGACCACTTGCCGAAAACAGCAGGTAGCCTTCCCTTAGATAGAGAGTGATTTCCTTGGAATTTGTCCTTCCGAACGTATTGACAATATACTCGATTATGCTACGCTGGGATTAGGGGGTTAGGTGCGGGCGAGGAGCAGTGTCCCTGCCTGAGCTTTGTCTGCGAAAGCTGCTGTGGTTACTGCGGAGCTACAGTGGATGTGGAGTCCGAGTTGCTTACTTGCTCAGGTCGCCTTGCGAGTCCCAAATCACCATCGGTGTATTCGTCAAGGATAGTAGATATTTCATCATCAATACGTATGACTGTCAGCGAAACATAGTGCAGCTTCGCTCGCCAATCTTGCCTGCGCAAAGTATGCTTCAACTCCTCAAATGCCTTTTCGCTGTTCAGGATGATGATCGTGTGAATCCTTGGGATATTCTTATCGTTCTGCAAACCGAGGATCACATCTGAAGCAAGTATGTCGTGCCCGGTAAAGTAGTAGAAAAACCATCCTTCATCGCCTTTTTCGTTGACTAAAAAATGATGCATGTTCTCATAGTTCGTATCTAGACCGCGGCTGCACGGAGAGTGCTTTGACGAATATGGCATGAGGAGGGTTGTTTCAAATATCTTGTCTATAAAAGATATGATGCGAGTGCCGTAGTAGAGTAACTGCCAACTCTGGATCAGTTCGATTACTTCGCGTGTGTCTCTTATATACTTCGCCAAGTCAATGTCCAACCCTAGTCTATATGCAACCCGATTCCATTCAGGCTTTGACTTAACGTTCTCGGTTCTTAAAAATCGAGAAAACAAGCTGGGGGATAGCTCATATTTTGTTGCAATATCCACCTGCGATACCTTGGGGTTCTGCTGTAAAAATACGTTGATTACATTTTTGACTAAGTTTGCATCGCTAGGAAACCTATCCCTGCTTCCTGTGAGTGCCATTGTCTTTACATAGTAATCTTCAAATTCGTACAGGTCGTTTGCCTTATGTACCTTTTCGCTCACATGAACACCTCCTGCCATTAAATAATGGTACCATTTGAATAAAAAAAAGTCAAGCATGTGGCTTGATAAATAAATCTGCCGAGATAACACGCCTTTGTTTAGACGATTGGTGCGCTAATATAAATCGTTATATTTATTTTTTTAAATCTTACTATTGACTTTTATAAATATATATGTTAGTCTAAAAGCACAAAAAGTCGCGGCGTCACAATGGGGTTTACGACGATTGAGAAATCTAGGCTTCTAGGATTGATGCAAAAAAAGAAAGGGGGCGAATTACTGCTAAGGATGCGGCATACAGTACGGGTCGGCTCGCCCGGAATCAACGCCTGTGGAGACGGATTTCTGTCGTTGAAGCAGGAAGCTACTCTACAGCAGGGCCATATAAAAAGGCTGCCCCCATTTGCAGATGGGGGCAGCCATCCAAGCACACCGTGGTAGGGTCCATGATGCACCTGTAGGACAATATGTATTGTATCATGAGTCCTCCGCAAAATCAACAACACAATTTTAAGGAGGAAAAGATGGGTATGTTACTTTCACGCGCCGAGGCGGCAGCGTATCTTGGCATCAGCGCAAAATTGCTCGACGGTTTCCGCAAGGATGGCAAAATCTCTTATGTTCAGCGGGTTCCCGGCGGCAAGGTCTTTCTCAGCAAGGAGGAATTGCGTCAGTTCAGGGCAATGTACACGCGCCCTGTGCCCCGCGCATCCACCGCCTTTGCTCCCGCTTTTCGCGGCGAGGTACCTGAACGAGGGTGTCGCTGATGGGACGCAGCAAAAAACCTAAATATGGCACTGTCACTCGCAAGGGAAGAAAGTATTTTCGAACACGCATTACCATTCAGGACGGGACACGAGTTACGCTCTACGGCCGCACCGAGAGTGAAGTAGATCAAAAGGTCGCAGAATTGCGGGCAAAAGTCGCGCGAGAAGCTCTTGAACGGGACTGCCCCACTGTTGCGCAATATGCACAGCTGTGTCTAGAGAACAGATCCCCGTTTATCGCACTCAGCACATTTGACAATTATGCACAAACTATCAAAAAACATATCGTAGAGCCGCTGGGCGACAAACTCATGTGTGACGTAACGCGCGATGACATACTCGCCGCAGTGCGACGCTCTGCCGTATTGTCAGAGTCTACTTATGGTGCGGTTCAGATGTTCTACAAAAGTATTTTTGGCGAGGCTGTCAAAAACGGAATTATTTCGGAAAATCCCGCACTTGTCCTTCCTGCAAAGGGTGGGAAAGCACCGACAAAGGCTAGAAAGTCGCTGACAGACGAGGAAGTGCAGATCCTTTTGAACGCTGTTAAGGGATTGCCGCCGTACACTTTCATTTTGCTTGCGCTGTACACTGGACTCAGGCGGGAGGAAATCCTTGCCTTGCGGTGGGATAGCGTGGATCTTGACTCAAAAACGCCCTCACTTACTGTGCGCGAGGCGTGGCACGTCCATAAGAATCGCCCTTATATCACCGAAAGATTGAAGAGTAGGGCGGCTTATCGAACTGTACCTATCCCCTCGGAATTGGCGCAATACTTGAAAGAGAAAGAGAATACGGCCAATTCCGAGTACGTGGTTTGCAACCGCAATGGCGGCCTGTTGTCGGGCTCGCAATATAGCCGCCTGTGGAAATATGTTACCACGCGCAGTACGAAGCCGCGCGAATATACGCGCATTGCGCCAGACGGAACCAAGACGAAACATCGGGTTGTTCCCAC
>ENA-ORSS01001450-ORSS01001450.1-human-gut-metagenome-genome-assembly--contig:-NODE-1450-length-24261-cov-8.406552_pt1 | contig 24261 bp, 19 predicted proteins | sample MGYA00241899_ERZ509162 | MGnify/ENA primary metagenome ERZ509162 (study PRJEB26280, sample SAMEA2338641) | human gut metagenome | biome: human gut; feature: human-associated habitat; material: faeces... | reverse complement strand
CCGCAGCCGCCGGAGCGGTGCTTAAGCCGTCAGGCGGGAATTGTGCGGTGTTGCCCTTGCATTTTTTGCGGGTAACACATGGATTTTTCGGTGCATTTTCGGCCCGGCCCTTACACTTTTTTCGTTTCCGCCTGCACCAGGGCGCGGTACAGGGTAAAATCCGGCACGGGGGCCGCCGGGGCACCAGGCAGTGGAGCCTGCCAGGCGGCATAATCCGGCCCGTCCCCGGCCGCGCGGGGAATCGCCATCAGACCGGTCAGAACGCGGGCGGTCAGTGCGCCGTCCAGCATGGTATCGCTGCAAAAGCCGGCCCAGAACCCAGTTTTGGGCTGCAGCAGAGCCGCCATGGCACCAAAATCATCCGCCGCACGGCCCAGGGTGCAAAAGCAGTTCTGCCAGTCCTTATCCAAAAACTGCTCCCGCGCGGTGCAAAAGCGCACCGCCCCGCGCAGGGCGTACAGGTACAGCCGCACGCTGAACACCACCTGCTCCTGCCAGAGCGGCGTGGTGGCCCGCCCGGCGTAAGAACAGCCGGGCAGCAGCGTTTCATAATTTTCCAGCGCGGAAGTGCAGAGCTGCTGATAGGCAGCCAGCTGTTCCGCATAGCTTTCTGCGGGCAGCAGAGCGGCAAGTTCCTGAATCGGGCCCTGCGTTTTGCCGCACAGCCAGGCCGAAGCAAACAGCCGGGTGCTGCGGGTCAGGAACGCTTCGCCCACCGGCTGCGGCGGGCTGCCCGCCTGCACGGCGCTTTCGGCACGGGCGCGCAGGCAGACCGAAAGATCCTCCAGTGCGCTGTCCGTCAGTGCCCAGCCATCCGGCGCACGGTAGGTACAGCGCAGGTAAGCCGTGCGCTGCGCGGCGCAGTCGGTATCCGGGGTACACCACAAAGCACCGGTCAGGTTCAACTCCATCAGGGAGGGGCGCAGGTCCCCGGTGCCAACCATCCAGAAGCTGCGCACCCCGCCGCGCCAGGCTCCCTGCAGCATTCCGTTAACGGCGGTATCGCCGCCGGGGGAGGCGGGCATGGGGGTGCCGGTCAGCTTATCACGGCGGCAAAGGCTGAACCACAGCCCGTGCTGCGCGCCGGGACCAGGGCCGCCCGCACTGCTGGCACTGGGGGCCGGGGTTAAAACGGGGATAACGCTATCCGGGATTTTGAGTTTTCCCTCCTGGTAGAGCGCAACGGTTTCGCCCTGCAGCAGAATATAGGCAGCGGCACCGGGCACCGTGGCGTTCAGCAGCTGCCATTGCTCTTGCAGCGCCGCAGTGCTGGCTGTGCCATCGGGATCACCCCCCATCCCGTCAATGCCCAGCGCCCAGATGCGCGGGCTGGTTTTGAGAGTGCGGATAGAATCCTGCCAGATTTTATGGCGTTCTTCCGGGTTTTCCGCCGCAGCCTGCTGCGGGGCAGCCCCCAGCGGGGTCTGCGGGTTCTGCACAGGGCGCAGGCCCATGGCGGCGGCAAGGTCCGCCTGTTTGTCGGTGCGCACCATATTGCCGCGGTAGCGCAGCAGGGATTCAAAAATCATCTCCCAGCCGTTTTCGGTGGCATCCGCCCAGGCGGACAGCCATGGTGCATCCGAAAGATCCCACCCGCGCAGGCCGACAGCGGCGGCTGGCCCGGTAATGCGGCCCTCCGGCACAGTGACAAAGGGTTTGGGCTCAAACTGCTGCTGGTTCCAGAACCAGAATGGTGCTACCCCCAGGTAATGACGGCTGATATCCAGCAGGCCGTACACCGCGCCCAAATCATCCGCCGCGCAGAGGGTGAGCTGGTTTTCCGTCACATCCAGCGTATAACTTTCCGGCGGCAGGGCGGGGGCAAGGCAGATCATCAGGCGGTTATCCGGCACAAAACCGGTGGTGGAAAGAGTCATTTCCATATCACGCCAAAAGCGCGCCACGGCATGCTGCACGGGCGCACTGGCCCACTGCGCCGTGACCCGTGTGGCACGGCTGAGCATAAAATCCATTGTTTTCCTGCCTTTCAATATACTCTACCATCATCCCCGCCGTATCGGCGCTTGGATGGATGCAGTATTATTCCCTTACTGGTCCAAAAATTCGCGGATCTCGGCTTCCACGGCACGCACCTCGCGCTCAAATGCGCGGGCAGATACCCGTAGCGCACCGTTGCCCAGAATAATGATCTGTTCCGCACCATCGGAGCTGACCACCCGCACGCGGTGGTTTTTGGCCAGCTCATGGGTGGCGCGCTCGATGAACATATCGGCGGTCTCGGCCTCCTTGGTGTAGACCACATGGATATTGTGGTACTGCTCGATGGCACCAGGGCTGCCGGGCACGCGGTAGGCATCGAACACCAGAATGAGCACGCATTTCTGGTAGCCCTGATAGTTGCACAGGATATCCATCAGCTTGCGGCGGGCAGCGTCCAAGCTTTCCTTTGCCAGTGCGTTCAACTCGTCCCACGCAAAGATGATGTTGTAGCCGTCCACCAGCAGATACTCCGGGGCAATTTCCCACTGCTCTGCGGCAAAATCCGGGCGTTCGGTCTTTTGCACCGGACGGAACGCCGCCAGCGGGTCCCGCTTGATGGGGCCGTAGGTTCGCTCAAAAATTTTGAGCAGCTCGGCGTCCTCCTCCAGCGTGGCGCGGTAGGCCATGGCGCGGCGCTGGGGCGCAGCCTGCACCTCCGGGCGGGCGGGCTTTGCCTTGCCCCAGCCGCTTTCAACGTGCATATGGCTGCGCACCTCGCTCCACGGCACCACAAAGCCCGCACCATGGGCGCAGAACACGGAATCTGCGGGGTTGTCCAGATCATGCTCCGGCTGGTAGCCGATCTCTGCAATGACCTGCTGCGCGTTGTGGCAGGGGCGGTAACCGTTCAGTGTCAGGCTCAAATGTCCCCTGCCCCGAGTGTAGCTGACCACCTCCATGGGGTAGCTGCGCATGGTGGATACCGGCGCAAAGCCGGTCAGGGTGGCAGTCTCCGCGCCGCTTTCCGGCGGATCAAAACTGCCCTCCATGCGCTGGATATCGCTCATGGCGCGGCCGATGTTCTCCACCGGCACTTCCAGCCGGAAAGCGTACCACGGCTCTAACAGCTGGCTTTTGGCCAACATCAGTCCCTGCCGCACAGCGCGGTAGGTGGCCTGCCGGAAATCGCCGCCCTCGGTGTGCTTGAGGTGCGCTTTGCCGGTGAGTAGGGTAATTTTCACATCGGTCAGCGGTGCGCCGGTCAAAACGCCAAGGTGCTGCTTTTCTTCCAGATGGGTCAGCACCAGCCGCTGCCAGTTTTTGTCCAGAACCTCTTCCCGGCAGTCGGCGGCAAACTGCATCCCGCTGCCCCGGGGCAGCGGTTCCAGCAGCAGATGCACCTCGGCATAGTGGCGCAGCGGCTCGTAGTGGCCTACGCCCTCCATGGGCTCGGTGATGGTCTCCTTATACAGAATACCGCCCGGGCCAAAGGATACTTCCAGCCCGAACCGCTCCGCCAACAGGCTGCGCAGCACTTCCAGCTGCACCTCGCCCATCAGCTGCACATGAATTTCGCCCAGCGTCTCGTTCCACACCACATGGAGCTGCGGTTCTTCCTCTTCCAGCCGGTGCAGCTTGCCCAGCGCAGCGTGTACGTCTGCGCCCTCCGGCAGCAGCACCTGATAGCTGAGCACCGGTTCCAGCACCGGCACATCGCTGTCCCGCTCTGCCCCAAGTCCTGTGCCGGGCTTTGCATGGGTCAGGCCGGTCACGGCGCACACCTGTCCCGGGCCGATGGCCTCGGTCAGGGTATATTTTGCGCCGGAGTACAGCCGCAGCTGGTTCGCTTTTTCTGCCCACGGCTCGCCGTCTGCTTCGCCGGAGAGCAGAGCCTTTACCTTCAGCTCCCCGCCGGTGACCCGCAGCCATGTCAGGCGTGCCCCCTGCTCGTCCTGTGATACCTTGAACACCCTTGCACCAAAGGCGTGCAGCGCCGGGGCGGGGCGGGTGTAGCGGTCCAGCCCCTCCAGAAGTGCATCCACCCCGTCCAGCCGCAACGCCGCCCCGAACCAGCACGGAAAAACGTGCCGCCGGGCAACTGCGGGGATAATGTCTGCATCGGTCAGGGTACCTGCATCCAGCATTTTTTCCATCAGCTGCTCATCGCACAGCGCCAGTGCTTCGTTGCGGGCGGCAGGCGCTGCGCCAAAATCCACAAAACCCTCGCCAAGGCGGCGATTCAGCTGGGTAAGCAGCTGCTCCCGGGTCATGCCGGGCAGGTCCATCTTGTTCACGAACACAAAGGTGGGCACATGGTAGCGCCGCAACAGCCGCCACAGCGTTTCGGTATGGCTTTGCACGCCGTCCGTTCCGCTGACCACCAGCACGGCGTAATCCAGCACCTGCAAGGTGCGCTCGGTCTCGGTGGAAAAATCCACATGGCCGGGGGTGTCCAGCAGGGTGATGGCGGTATTGCCCGCCGTAAGCAGCGCCTGCTTGGAAAAGATGGTGATGCCGCGCGCTTTTTCCAAGCTGTCGGTATCCAGAAAGGCATCTCCGTGGTCTACCCGTCCCAGCTTGCGGATAGCACCTGCGCGGTAGAGCATGGCCTCGGAGAGGGTAGTCTTGCCGGAGTCCACATGGGCCAGAATGCCCAGTACGATCTGTTTTTGCGTTGTTTCCATGCACTGCTCCTATAAAAAAGTTTCTCATTTATTGTAGCACGCTTTGCCGGGAAAAGAAAGTTTTCATGTGCAAATCCCACAAGCAAAAAACAGCACCGGACAGAAAACGCTCTGCCCGGTGCAATTTTCTTAAAAAAGATCCAGCATATTGTCCAGATAGATTTCCTCCCGCACTTGCAGCTGGTATTCCGGCTTTATCATGTAGTAAAGCAGAAATTCCAGCACCAGTGCACTGCCTAGCCCCCTGCCCTCTATCTTAAACTGGGAAAAGCCTGCGGGCAGGTACCGCTGTCGGATGTCATCCGTCCCGATAAACCCGGGACTGCGCATCGCCTTGGAAAAGCGGTAGCCCCCGGCGGCATCCGGGGCGACGCAGCGGTGGTCCGGGCAGTCCTCGCCCAGATTCTGACGGCTGACCGTCTCGTAGCAGCGCTTGCGCTCGGTGCAGCCGAACCAACAGCACTCGTTGCACAAAAACTCTACCTTCGCCTTTTGCTCCGGCGGCAGGGTGCGCAGCTGCTCCAATGCCGGGTTCAGCCGGAAATCTGGCACCACATACCGGAACTGCGGCTTTGCCAATTCCTGCCGCAAAAGCGTAAAATCGGTGAGCACCTTGGTGGTGGAGGATACCAGATACAGCTCCGGCCAGCGCTGCCGCAGATAGTCCGCCAGCAAATCCGAATGGACGATCACACCGTTTGGCACACTGCCGCTTTTTGCAAACTGGTCACACAGGGCGTTGCACTGCGGGTCGGCAAGGTGCTCCGCCCGCAGCAGGGAGTTACTGAAGGTCAGCCGCCCAGAGATGCCGTATTCCCGCAGCAGCGCCAGCACCTCGCGCGCAGCTGCCCCGCCGCAGGAGATGCGTCCCCCGCCCCAGATACAGCCCGCCGGTGCGCCGTAGATGGAGCCGATGGTGCACCAATCGTAAAAATATTCCCGGTGCTCCCGGTACAGCGGCAAAAAGCGGCGGTACAGCTCGTAAAACTCGAACAGGCCGGGCAGATGATAACAGGCAGCTGCGGGCTTTTCCATAGCGGTTCCTTTCCTTCAAATGGGCACTCCTGCGGTTTTCAGATGCCGCTTTCCATTGCGACCCTTCTCGTGAAGATGCGTTTGGAGCGGCCCACAGGCCGCGACAAACGCGAAATATAAATAAGCTTTCCGCTGAAGATGGCCATAGCAGCGCGGAGGCCATTTCAAATCGTCTACTTGCCAAAAAGGCTGCTGCACAAAACTGTACAGCAGCCTTTTGCGTTGTATTTTGCCGCTATTACACAGTAGCGCCGACCTGAGGGGCACCACCGGCAAGCTGCTCTGCCGTAAGCGGCTGGGCTTCTGCGGGGGCGTTCAGGCGCTCCTTGGCCACCGCCAGCATCAGCTTGATGCGGTTTTCCTGATTGACCCGGGTAGCACTGGGGTCGTAGTCGATGGGGGTGATGTTGGCGCTGGGGTACAGCGCACGGATCTTGTTCACCATGCCCTTGCCCACGATATGGTTGGGCAGGCAGCCAAAAGGCTGCGCACACACGATGTTGCCGTAGCCGCCCTGCACCAGCTCGATCATTTCGGCGGTCAGCAGCCAGCCTTCGCCCATTTTTGCGCCCAGCGAGATGACCCCCTTGGGCTTTTCCACCAGCTCCTTGAAGGGGCCCGGCGCATAGAACCCGGCGTCCGTCTCTGCCTTGAGCATGACACGCTCCACGCTGTCCAACCAGTTGAGGAACTGGTCGGTGCCTACCTTTACAGCCAGCTTGCCGCCGTACAGCACATGATCCTCGCCCATGTTGAAGGCGCAGTACTGCACAAAGCCCATCAGACCGGGGAAGTTCACCTCGCAGTCCTGACTTTCCAGGAATTTTTGCAGTTCATTGTTGCCCAGTGGGCTGTACTTGACGTAGATCTCGCCCACAACACCCACCTTGACCTTGGGCACCCGGGTGACCGGGATAGTGGCAAATTCCTTTGCGATCAGCGGGAAGGTGTGCTTCATTTCCCGGGAAGTAAAGCCTTTTCCGGCCAGCAAAGCACGGCCAAGACGGGCGACCCAGCGATCCACCATGCGGTCGGCGGCACCCTTTTCGTTCTCGTAGGGAGCCACCTGATTGCGCAGCGCACACAGCATATCGCCGTAGAAGATGCAGGCGATGCACTTGCGTGCCAGCGGGAGGGTCATCTGGAAGCCGCTGTCCTTTTCCAGACCGGAAAAGTTCAGGCTTGCCACCGGGATCTGCGGGTAACCGGCCTTGACCAGCGCCTTGCGCAGCAGATGGATGTAGTTGGAGGCGCGGCAGCCGCCGCCGGTCTGGGTGATCAGCAGCGCGGTATGTTCCAGATCATACTTGCCGCTGTTCAGCGCATCCAGAAACTGGCCGATGACCAGCAGCGCCGGGTAGCAGGTATCGTTGTGCACATACTTCAGCCCCAGCTGTGCCACGGCACTGCCGCAGTTGCCCAGCAGCTCACACTTATAGCCTTCGCAGCGCAGTGCGTACTCCATGAGCCGGAACTGGGTAACGGCCATGTTGGGGATGAGGATGGTGTGGGTCTTTTTCATCTCCGGGGTAAATTTGGGATAATGATATTCCATAGGTTCCTCCTATGTTGCTCTAAACAAGATAGTCCCCACAAAAGCTTCCCCCGACGGGGGAAGCCCTTCAGCCTATCTCAGGGTTTCTTTTATTCTGACTTTTCTGCGGCGGCCTCGTCCCGCTCGTCCAGTGCGGCAAACAGGCTGCGCAGACGGATGTTCACGGCACCGAGGTTTGTGATCTCGTCGATCTTCAGCTGGGTATACAGCTTGTTGCCCCGCTGCAAAATCTCGCGGGTCTCGTCGGTGGTAATGGCATCCACGCCGCAGCCGAAGGACACCAGCTGCACCAGATCCATATCCTTCTGGGTGGTGCAGTACTTGGCGGCAGCGTACAGGCGGCTGTGGTAGGTCCACTGGTTCAGCACACTGGTGGGGAACTTCTGCACCCGGTTGGAGATGCTGTCCTCGGTGACCACCGCAGCCCCGTGACGGGTGATCAGATGGTCGATGCCGTGGTTGACCTCCGGGTCCACATGATAGGGGCGGCCTGCCAGCACGATGATGCGCTTGCCCTGACGGCGCGCCTCATCGATGATCTCGCTGCCCTTTACCCGGATCTTTGCCATGTGCGCTTCGTACTCCGCGTAGGCGGCATCGGCTGCGGCCTGCACCTCCCGCTCGGAGATGCCGCCAAAGTACTTGGGCAGCACCTCTTTTGCCATCTTGTGCACAAAGTCCTTGGGGCGGTGGATGCCCACATAATCATAGATGAACTTTTTGCCTTCCAGCTCCGGGCAGTTGCCTGCCAGAACCTCCGGGTAGTAGGCCACCACCGGGCAATTATAATGGTTGTCGCCCAAGCCCTCGTCCACGTTGTAGGTCAGGCAGGGGTAGAAGATGGCGTCCAGCTGCATCTGGCTCAGCGCCTTGATGTGGCCGTGGCTCAGCTTTGCCGGGAAGCAGGCGGTATCGCTGGGGATGGTGGCCTGTCCGGCCAGATACAACCCGCGGGTGGACACCGGGCTGGTGTGCACCGCAAAGCCAAGGCTCGTCCAGAAGGCGTACCAGAAGGGCAGCAGCTCGTAGAAGCCCAGACACAGCGGGATGCCGATAGAGCCGCGCTTGCCGGGCACAGGCTTGTAGCTGGCCAGCAGCTGCTGCTTGTAGGCGTACAGGTTCAGGCTGTTGTCCTCGCTTTTGCCGGTAACGGGCTTATCGCAGCGGTTGCCAGAGATGAACTTGCGGCCATCGGCAAAGGTGTTGACGGTCAGCTGGCAATGGTTGCCGCAGCCGCCGCACTTGACGCTGACCACCTGCTGTGCAAACTTTTCCAGCTCCTGCTCGTCCATCATGGCAGAGGTGGTCTGGTTGTTTTTATGGCTCTGGCGCAGGCCGTACAAGGCAGCACCGTAAGCACCCATCAGACCGGCAATGTCCGGCCGGATGACCTCCACGCCCATCTCTTTTTCAAAGGCGCGGAGCACGGCTTCATTATAAAAGGTACCGCCCTGCACCACGATCTTGCGGCCCAGCTCTTCCGGGCTGGAAGCACGGATCACCTTGTACAGCGCGTTCTTGACCACGCTGATGGACAGGCCTGCGGAGATATTCTCGATGCTGGCACCGTCCTTCTGCGCCTGCTTGACCGAGCTGTTCATGAACACGGTGCAGCGGCTGCCCAAGTCCACCGGGCGGTCTGCGAACAGACCCAGTGCGGCAAACTCCTTGACGTCGTAGCCCAGCGCCTGCGCAAAGGTCTGCAAAAAGCTGCCGCAGCCGGAGGAACAGGCTTCGTTCAGGAAGATGTTGCTGATGGCACCATCCTCGATCTTGAAGCACTTCATGTCCTGCCCGCCGATGTCAATAATGAAGTCCACGTCCGGCATAAAGTACTTGGCAGCGGTAAAATGTGCCACCGTTTCCACCAGACCGTAATCACAGCGGAAAGCGTTTTTCACCAATTCCTCGCCGTAGCCGGTGGTGGTAACACTGGCCACCTGCAGCCCCGGATGCTCCTTATAGATCTTGAGCAGCTGCTCCCGGATGAGGGGCAGCGGGTTGCCAAGGTTGGGCTGATAGTTGGTGTACAAAATCTGGCTCTTTTCGTCCACCACCACCAGCTTGACGGTGGTAGAACCGGAGTCGATGCCGATATGCACCGGCCCGCAGTGGGCACTAAAAGCCACGCGGGGCACACTGTGGGACATGTGCCGTGCGTGGAAAGCCTCGTACTCCTCCTTGCTGGCGAACAGCGGCGGCTCGCTGGCATAGGTTGCGGTGGCGGCGTACTTGTCCAGCGCAGCGGCCACCTCGGTGAGCACAAACTCCTTGTCGGCATACAGAGCAGCACCCAGCGCCACATACAGCAGACTGTTTTCCGGGCAGGTACCGGTCACGTTCAGCGCTTCGTCAAAGCTCTTGCGCAGCACGGTGCTGAAGGTGAGCGGGCCGCCCAGATAGAGGATATTGCCCTTGATGGGGCGACCCTGTGCCAGACCGGCAATGGTCTGGTTGACCACTGCCTTATAGATGCTGGCGGCGATATCCTCGGTGCGGGCACCCTGATTGATCAGCGGCTGCACATCGCTTTTGGCGAACACGCCGCAGCGGGAAGCGATGGTATAGGTGCGCTGCGCCTGCTCGGCAGCCTTGTTCATTTCCTCGGCGCTCATCTTCAGCAGGGTAGCCATCTGGTCGATGAATGCACCGGTGCCGCCGGCACAGCTGCCGTTCATGCGCACCTCGGTGCCGTTGGTCAGAAACAGGATCTTGGCATCCTCGCCGCCCAGCTCAATGACGCAATCGGTCTTTGGCATAAAGCGCTTGACCGCCACGCGGGTGGAGAACACCTCCTGCACAAAGGGCACGCCGCAGCTGTCGGCCAAGCCCATACCGGCAGAGCCGGAGATGCTGAGCAGCGCCTTACGGCCATGCAGCTGCTCGGCATCAATGCGCCGCAGCAGCTCCTGCGCCTTTTCCAGAATATGACTATAATGTCGTTCGTATGTAGAATACAGCAGTTCATCATGCTCGCCCAGCACCACGCACTTGATGGTGGTGCTACCGATGTCAAGACCTACTCTCACCTTGTTTTTCCTCCTAAGGACAAATAACCGGAACATAACGCCCCGGCTGCTATGGCAAACAAGCCGTTTGCGACAAAGACCCGCAACGGCGTTTTTTCTTTTTAGCTTCCCGCATTGCGCATCTACGTCATTTTCAAACAGTACGCGTTATAAAAAACACAGCAAATGCGCTTTTGCATACATTATTATTATAATCCAATCGCGGGCGGCATTCAATCCATGTTGTCTATTTTACACGAAAAAAATAGTATTTTTTGCTCAAAAGGCTGAACTTTTTGTGAACATGTGTCGGTTTTCCCGCAAAAAAAGCCGCCGCACAGCGCTTTGTGCAGCGGCCTTATACCGGCGGAACGATTTCGAATGGCTCCGCATACGCTTTGGCTATTTTCAGCGGAAATTCCTCTCTACGCCCCACGCGTAAAAATGTTTTTGGAGTGCTCCATTCTCCTTACCGGTTCACGAAATTCAGCACCAGAACCAGCAGCAGCATGTGCACGGGGTAAAAGGCGTAGCAGGCATACTGGAAGGGCTTGCTGTGGTAGCCCTGCCGACCGCGGTACAGCCAGATGGGCACCAGTGCCAGCAGCGCCAGCCCCTGCTGGCAAAGCTCAAAGTCCATGCCGAAGAGCTGAATGGGGTACATAAGCCCGCCCAGCAGCTCCACGTTGACCCAGTACAGCGCAGCCAGCTGCCCCAGCAGACACCACCACTTGCGCCCGTACCCGTGAAAAAAGTAGAAGATGAACACAGTCAGCACCCCTGCGCCGTAGTAGTCCACCATGCCCAGCGTGCCCAGCACCGCGCCCGCCACCACCACAAGGGCGGATACCAGCAGGTACAGTCCTGTTTTTTGCTTTTTGCGCACCGTTTCCATCAAGTGGATGCCCAGAATGCCCAAAAGCAGCGTCCAGATGACGTTCTGGTGCACCGGGTAGAACCATGTACCGCCGTACATCAAATCGAAGGGGATTTCCGAAAGCAGGGCAAACAACAGCAGACGCAGGGTGTATTTTTTCAAATCGTGGGTGTGGAAGTAGCCCTCCACCGCCATAAAGGCAAAGATGGGAAACGCCACCCGCCCGGCACAGGTCAGCCATTCCTGCGCGGGCAGCAGCGTCGCCCACAGGTGGTCCATCAGCATCAGCGCCATGGCAAGGATATGAAGGGCCGCTGCGCTCAGGTCAAAGCGGGTCGCGGCAGTGGGGCTGATTGGTTTCGTTGACATACTCGCACCTCGTCTTTTGTCGAAATTCAGTTCCTTTATCTGGAATACGAACGAGCCCCGCAAAGAATTGCAGCCCCGGTAGTTCTTTTCCCGCCGGGGCCGGCTTGCTGCTTTATTTTTTCTGCTGCGAACACCCTAGCAACAAAAAGGTAGCGCCAAGGCAGCGCCATACCACTGCCGTAGCGTGATCCCCTCCGGTAACAAAGTTCAGCGCCGCAGCAAGAAAAAACAGCAGCCCGATGAGATAAAACAGCTTACACCTTTTCATAGCTCATACCTCCGGTTTTGGTTTTCCACCGGCTATTTTGGATACGGCAAGCGCAGGGACGGCTGCCATTTTTTGTGTGCACAGGGGCGCAAAGCGCCCGCCCGGCACGCAGAAGGTGTGCGCCCGCAAAATCTGCGGGCAAAATTCATGAAGGGTGGCTTGCCTGCCTGCCCATGGAGACGTAAGCGCAAAAGCAGGAATGCGGGAAAAAGCAAGGGACGGTTTCGGCGAAAAAGCGTCTGGCGGTGGCGGAAAAGCCGAACGCAAGATTTTTTCATACTAGCTGGCTCGTAAGGTGAGCCGTACCAAAACTTCCTTGCGGAAATATGCAGCGTTATAGTTCATCTGCACCTGAACCGGCAGCTGTGCACCCGGCGCTTGCCGCACCCAAAATAGCCGGTGGAACGTTTATTTAGTTTTTGGCGCTTTCCAGATAGGTCTCAAAGGCTTCGGCAAAGCTGGCGTTCACATCAAAGGGGACAGTGTAGTCCACCTTGGAGGTCACAAGGCAGAGGTCCAGCCGGTTGGAGGTTTCGTCTGCCTGCCGGTTCAGTTTGCTCAGCGCGGCATGGATGACCTTGCGGTCGTAGTTGATGGTGGTCACCCGCTTCACATCGCAGCAGTAGGAGATCTGGTTGCCCTCGGCGTTGAAGCGGTAGCCGGTGCCCCCGCCGGAGAGCAGCTGCTCAGAACTGCGCAGGTCGTTCATCCGTTTGAAGGTGCGGGCAATGCTCTGCCGCGCGGCATTCAGGCTGACCTCGCTGTCCATATCCATGTCCAGCGCATCCTTTGCCTTGCGGATGGCGGCAAACAGGCGGCTCTTCTCCTCCAGCAGATAGAGCATGAACCGGGCAATGTCGGTGATCTGCTCTGCATATTCGGTCTGTGCCACGTCCATAACGGTCTCGTCCTCGGCCTCGGGCATCACCTTATGGCGCAGATAGGTGTTGGACACCTTGGTCACGTTGGCATCGCAATCCAGAATGCCCTGCGCCTCGTCCAGCAGAGCCTGGAGCTTGTTCTGGTAGCGGAATGCTTCCTTCAGGTTCATAGTCGTTCCCTCCATCTTGTTTTTTCTGCTTTCAGCTTACCACAGACTGCCCGCCCGCGCAAGCTTTCCGGTAAAATGAGCAAAACGCCCGCCCCGGCATAACCGGGGCGGGCGCTTTGCATTTGCTGTGACACTTATTGGGATAAGAGATTGGCATTACTCAGCCGGCCACGCGCTCGGTGCGGCCTGCCTCCAGCATATAGCGCAGGAAGCCGGTCACGTCGGCGGGGTCGGTCACGGTGAGGTCAAAGCCCTTCTTGGGGGCAGTGTCCATCATCTGCAGCATGGAGCGTGCGGTAGTGTCCTTTTTCAGGTCGCAGGTCTTGCCGTTGTCCAGATGCAGCAGCACGCTGCCGTGGCTGGCAGAAAGCTGGCGCATGAAACGTTCCTTATCAAAATACTCGATCCGAAGCATAGGAATACCTCCTTGATGAAATGGTTTATGTTACACTTGCCGTCCGGTCCTCTTTGGACTGGCGGCGGGAGAATAGCGGTTTTGCCCGGCGGGGAATGCTTACACAGCTTGCGTTCCCGCTGTGCCGGTGCTATACTGAGCTTGGAAGCTCTGATAGGATAATACCACAAAACAATCGCTAATAATAGAATAAAACCGCATAGTATATGAAACAAAACCGGCATTGACAAAAAACATTCAAAGTATTGCGGAAAGGATTTGGTGAATATGGCATATCAGACAAGCTGTGCCTCTTATACCAGCGGCCGGGTGGGGCTGTCCAGCGCTACTGCCGTGGTGGCCGATGCCGCCGGGCGGGAGCAGGCCCAGCACGGCAGCCCGCTGTTCCCTATCGCCTGCTACGCCGAGGATCTTTCCTGTTTTTCGGTGGCGTGGCACTGGCACGAGGAATTTGAGTTCATTCTGGCGGCGCTGGGGCCCATCCATGTGGATGTGAACAAGACCCGGCTGACTTTGCAGACCGGGCAGGGGGTGTTCATCAACTCCGGGGCGCTGCACGCGGTAGAGCCTGCCGAGGGCAGGGCGCTGCTGCACTCCGGCGTGTTCCAGCCCCGGCTTATCGGCGGCATGGACACCGTATTCTGGCAAAAACTCATCCGCCCGCTCTTGCAGCCCGGCACACCGCCCTTCTTTCTGCTGGACGAGGCCGTGCCATGGCAGCGGCAGGTGCTGCTCTGCCTGCGGGAGGCGTGGAAGGGCGTGGCGGACGAGCCTTTCGACTATGAGAACCGGGTGCGCTACCACCTTACCGCTGCCCTGCGGCTGCTCATTACCCAATGCGTCAGCGGCAAGGTGAAGGTATCGGAGCAGGAGCAGATTGCCTCGGAGCGGATGAAGCAGATGCTGCGCTATGTAGAGGAGCACTACGCTGAGGAGCTGACCGTGGAAAAACTGGCCGGGTGCGTTGCCCTGAGCGAAAGCGCCTGTCTGCGCAGCTTCCGGCAGTTTCTGGGCATCACGCCCATCCAGTACGTCAAGCAGTTCCGGGTGGAAAAAGCCGCCGAGCTGCTGCGCTCCACCCGGCTCAAGACCGGCGAGGTGGGGCTGGAATGCGGTTTTTCCGACGCCAGCTACTTTATCAAGACCTTCCGGGAGATCAAGCACTGCACCCCCCGGGAGTACCGTATCCGCTTCTGCTGAGCAAAAAGTAAAAAATGCCGGGCAGCTTGCAGCTGCCCGGCATTGCATTATAAAATTTTCCCCTGCCAGCGCTCCGGCGGGATGACCGGCTCGGTGACAAAGGCTTCGGGGTTCGGGGCAAGAACATGGCGGGTGACCCGGAAAAGCCCCTCGGCGTCGCACAGGATACACTTTGCATCGCCAAATTTTGTATTCCGGGCTGCGCCGCAGTCCAGATATGCCTGCTCCAGCTTGACGAAATCCTCCGAGATATGCGGCTGCTGCGCGTTGTAGTGACGGCGCATATAGACGGTGTGCTGCGCCCCGGCTTCGTCCACCACGGTCAGCTGCAGGGGCTTGTCGGTCAGGCGGTTCGGCACGTTCAGTACCTCCTCCACGCTATGGATAAAGGTGTTGCGGGCGTGGGTGACCCCCAGCAGCAGCACTTTGCCGTGGGCTGCCCGCAGCCGGTCGTAGCAGCCGCCGGGAGTGCAGGGGGTGTTGGCGTCCAACTCCCCTTCCAGATACGCAGCTGCGCCCTTGCCGTAAGCCGCCATGCTGTGGGTGGGGTGCAGCGAGCGCACTACCCCGGGGCGCTGCCGGAACAGCTCCGGCAGAATGCCCACGCAGCACGGGCTGTGGCGTACATCGAACACTCGGTTTTCCTCGTTGATGAACCGCCATGTGTGGGTGGGCAGCAGCAGCAAGCCCTCTGCAAAAAACTCCATCCATGCGTCCAGAACCGTGTCTGCGCCGCCCTCCACTGGGCCGATGGACTTCATGGAGGAATGGATCAGGATGGTCTCCGTTCCTGTCAGCCCCATCGCAGCAAGGTCGTGCTTGAGGTCAGCCTTTGTATATGCCATGTCGTTTCTCCTTTTCGGGCATTTTGTCTGTACCCAGTTTACCGCCTTTTGTGCGGCAAAGCAAGCCGATACACAAAAAGGCACATACCCTGACGCGTCTGCGAGGGTATGTGCCTTTCAGCTTTTTTCAGTGGTCAGCGGTTACTCGCCCAGCAGTTCCTTGCGCACCGGTGCGACCTGATCGTCCACAAGCTCCTTCAGAGCCTTCTGGAAGTGCCACATATCATTGCCGAGAATGATCATGTTGTAGCCGTCTGCAATAGCCTGCTTCAGGTTCTCCTGCGTGGGAGGCACCACCGGGCCCAGAACACCCAGACCCTTGGCGCGGCACTTTGCCACCAGCGTCTTGTAGGCCTCGTGGACCTCCTCGCCCATGGAGTAGCCGATCTTCAGCTGCTTGGAAACAGCGTAGTCGATGGGTCCGAAGTTTACGGCATCAATGCCGGGCACGTCAAGGATCTCGTCGATGTTGTCGGTAAACTCAAAGTCCTCGTCCATAGGGATGACCAGCGTATCCCGGTTCTGCTGCTCGATGTAGGCGTTCCAGTCAAAGTTGTGGTAGCCAAAGCCGGCAGCGCGCACATTGGTCTCGCCGCCGCGGCGGCCCAGCGGTGCAAACTTTGCACCCTCCACGCTGCGGCGTGCCATTTCGGCCGTCTTGCAGTGGGGGATCACAACGCCGTCTGCGCCCCATTCCAGTACCTTACGGATGGCCACCTCGTTGTCGTCTGCCATGCGCACCAGCACCGAAATATCATGCAGCTTCGCCGCCATGATCTGCTTTTCGAATGCTTCATCCAGCATATAGTTGGTGTGCTCCAGATCCAGATAGATAAAATCCAGACCGGACATGGCAATGTTTTCGATCACGCAGGTCGTGCCGGTAAAGCACGCCATACCGAAAACCGGGCCCTTTTTCATCTTTTCCTTCAGAGTCAATTCTTACACCTTCTCTTTTTTCTTGGGTTCCTATTATAAACCGCACCCGCTTTGCGGCGGGTGCGGCTGCGTACAGACCTATGCTCAGAAAATGCTGTAACCCAGCAGCTGCGGCAGGGCGGTGGTCAGCGGGCCCCACAGGCTGATAGAGATCAGCACGATGACGTTGCAGATAACATAAGGTGCAGCGCCCTTGAAGATCTCGATAATGGGCATACGGTTGATCTTGTTGCAGGCGTTCAGGCACATGCCAACGGGAGGCGTGACCAGACCGATGGCAAGGCCGGTGATCATCATAGCGCCGAACTGCAGCGGAGAGAAGCCGTACTGCTGCATGACCGGCAGCAGGATGGGAGTCAGCAGTAGGATGGCGGGGCTGACGTCGATGAAGGTACCGATCAGCAGGATCAGCACGTCAAAGATCAGTGCAATGGCCCATGCGGGCAGGTTGAGGGACATGAAGAATGCACCCACGGTCTGCGGCACCTTCTGCATGGTGAGCACCCATGTGAAGATGGTGGTAAAGCCGATGATGAGCATGATGGAGGAGGAAGAGATCAGGGTCTTTTTCAGTGCCTCCCAGACGCCCTTCCAGGTCAGCTCCTTGTAAACGAAGAAGCCCACCAGAATGGAGTACAGCACAGCGACACCTGCGCTCTCGGAGGCGGTGCAGACGCCAAAGGAAACGCAGATGATAATGAACACCGGCATGATCAGGGCGGGAATGCCGCTCAGCAGGCTCTTGGCGGCGCGCTTTGCGTCAAACTTGGCCTTTGCCGGGTGCCAGCCCTTCTTTGCGCTGATGATGTACACGAGGACCAGCTGGGTCAGACCGATCAGGATGCCGGGCACGGCACCTGCCATGAACAGAGCACCCACGGATGCGCCGGAGATCATGGAGTAAACGATCATGGGGGTAGAGGGCGGGATGATCATGCCCATGGTGGAGGAAGCAACGGTGATACCCGCAGAGGCCTCCGGAGGGTAGCCCTCTTTTTCCATGGCGGGGATCAGGATGGAGCCCAGAGCAGAGGTATCTGCCACAGAGGAACCGGAGATGCCGCCGAAGATCATGGACGCCACGATGTTCACTTCGCCCAGACCGCCGCGCACCGGGCGCAGCAGCTCCATGCAGAAGTTGATGATGCGCTGGGTGATACCGCCGGTATTCATCAGCTCACCGGCCAGCATGAACAGCGGCATGGCGATCATCAGCTCGCTGTAAGCGCCGTTCCATACGCGCTGGGGCAGCATGGCGATAAAGTTGGGTGCGTAGATCAGGATATAGCTCACGCAGGAAGCGCCGATTGCAAAGGCCAGCGGCACGCCCAGCGCAGCAAAGAAGATCAGCAGCACCAGAAGGATGAGCATTGCCATAAGTTTTTCTCTCCTTTCCCTTATGCGTCTTCCTTGGTCAGCGCCTTGTTCTTGGGCGCAAAGAAGGAAATGTCGGCCTTGTACAGGGTGATAATCTTGATCACGACGCAGATGGCGCAAATGATGCCGCAAACCGGCATGATGCCGTACATATACATCATGGGGATCTCCATACCCTGACTGATCTGCTTGCCTGCAACGCCAACGTACTTGAAGCCCTGATAGGTGAATACCAGATCCACGGCCAGTACGATGAGGTAGTTGACGATGGCCAGCCAGCGCTTGCGGGCGGGCTTGACGCCGTCGTAGATGATGTCGATCATGACGTGCTCATCCTTGATGACGTTGATGCCCATGCCCCAGAAGGTGGTAAAGGCAAACAGGGTGGTGTTGAACTCCGCCAGCTGCTTCCAGCTCAGGGAGAAACAGTAGCGTGCAATGACCGTAAAAATGACCAGCGCGGCAAGCAGTGCCATAGCGACGATCCCGATGAAAAAGTACAGGTCAAACAGCTTTTTCCCGAATTTTTTGAGCGCTTCTATTGTGCTCAGCCCCTTTCCTGTAATGTTGTGGGTGGTTTATCATTGAGAAAGGGCAGCCCGAAGGCTGCCCCCGTGCCTCAATAAAAACGATATACGCGCAAGCGGTTATGCCTTTGCAACGATATCCTGCATCTCCTTCAGCTCGTCTGCGGTGCAGATGCCCTCGCTGATGCACTTGTCGTACACAGACTGCACAGCCTGCTGGAAAGCCTTCAGCTCATCTGCGGAGGGCTCGTACACCTCGCAGCCGTAGTCCACGATGGTCTGCTTTGCAGCACTGGAGTTCTGGTCGATCAGCTGGTCGTTGTACTCGCCCATAGCGGTAGCGCACTCGGTGATGGCATCGCGGAACTCCTCGGGCAGAGCGTTCCACCATGCGGCGTTCACATAGAAGGGGTCCGGATGGAACTGGTAGTTCGCTTCGGTGAAGTACTTCTGCACCTCGTAGAACTTCATGCCTTCCACGTTGACCCAGGGGTTCTCCTGACCGTCTGCAACGCTGGTCTTGAGGCCCATGTACAGGTCAGAGTACGGGATGGTGGTGGTAGCGCCCATGGCCTGGAAGGTCATGTCGATGGTCTTCATGCCGTTGGTACGCATCTTCAGGCCCTTCAGGTCTGCCGGAGCCTTGATAGGGTGCTTGGAGTTGGAGAACTGACGGTAGCCGCCTGCATCGCACAGGTTGATGATGACGGTGCCGGTCTCGCCCTCGGCCTCAGCGCACACCTTCTGTGCCAGCTCGCTCTGCAGCAAAGCGGTGACCTGTGCACGGGTGTTGGTCAGGAAGGGCAGGGTGAACATCAGCAGGCGGGGGCTGAAGTCGAACTGGCCGCCGCGCATACCCTGAATGGTACCTGCGACCACCTGCTCCAGCATCTCCTTCTCGGTGCCCAGCTGGCCGTTGCCGTAAACCTCGATCTTCACATGGCCGTTGGTGGCAGCAGCCACATCCTCGGCAAACTTTTCCATGGAGACAAAGCGGGGGTTGCCCTCGGGCTGTGCATGACCCACGGTCATGGTAAAGCTGCCCAGAGAGGCAAACTTGTCATCACCGCCGGCTGCAGAGCTGGCTGCGGAGCTGGCTGCAGGTGCTGCGGTGGTGGTGGAAGAGGCAGAACCACCGCAGGCTGCCATTGCACCTGCTGCGGCCACTGCGCCGGATACCTTCAGAAAGCTGCGACGAGAGATCTTTTTCATACGATTGTCCTCCAACTTGTGTCAGGCCGCCGGGAAACTGCCTCGTGCTTGTCTCTTTGCTGGTCAGCCTGTATACAGCATTTACTTCGTGCTGCTATCGCAACAAAAAATACATATTTTCACAAGAGCAATATTCACTGAACTTATTGAGTTTTCTTTGTGCATTTGGCACAATATTCACCTTTTTTCAGCATTTATTCAACTTTTTTCTGGTGTTTTTATCTAATATACCAGTTTCATCACTGTAAGATTCGTGTTTTGCCCGATTGCAAGCTCCTGTATACAAGAACTGTCATAAACTTCTATTCAAGCATTGACATTCTGCCGCCGGAACGGTACAATGATAATAAGCTTATATTTACCGGATAAATGGAGAACAACTATGGCTACATTACAGCACACTGATGAGCTCTATCATATTCTCGAGGACGAGATCTGCGCACTGAAGATCCTGCCCGGGGAAGCGCTGAGCGAAAACCAGCTGTGCAAGCGGTTCGGCGTTTCCCGCACTCCTATCCGCAGCGTTTTGCAGCGGCTGGAGCAGAACCGCTTTGTGCAGATCATTCCCTGCAAGGGCACCATTGTTACCGCCATCGACACCGGCGTGGTGGACCAGCTCATCTTCCAGCGTGTTGCGGTGGAGGGCATGGTGTTCCGGGACTTTGTGCAGAGCTGCTCACCCATGGAGATTCTTGCGGTAGAACACCTTTATAATATGCTGCTGGAAGCCGCTGCGGGGCGCAGCGACCCGGAGAACTTTGATTTCAACCACTTCCTCAGCTGCGACCTTGCCATGCACGAGTACTGGTTCCACAAGACCAGCAAGGAGTACCTTTGGGAGCAGATGACCCGCCCGCAGGCAGACTACTCCCGCTTTATCCGTCTGGACATCGTGGGTGCACGCAACGTGTCCAGCGTCGTCAGCGAGCACGCCGAGATGCTGCGCATCCTGCGTGAGAAGGATCTGGACGCCATCGAGCCGCTGATGCGCACCCACCTGTACGGCGGTGTGAGCCGTATGGGCAGCAAGATCTACTCGGACGAATACCGCGGCTACTTCAAGCTGCCGGAGAACAAAAAATAAAGAAGGCCGCTGCACAGTTTCCTGTGCAGCGGCCTTCTTCTGGTTGCGCCAGCAGGAGTCGAACCTACGATGGGGGAGTCAAAGTCCCCTGCCTTACCGCTTGGCGATGGCGCATCATGCAAAACAGTATAGCATATTTTCCGCTGTTCCACAAGAGGTGCGCCGCATTTTTGCAGCTTTTTCTGTGCGCTGTCTGCCGCACTTGCGGCGGTTTGGGGCGGGTTTTGGGCTTTGCGGCCGGGGCCCTGCGTTTTCCATATCCTTCCATGTTTTTACGAAAGGCAAGTTTTGCGGGATGCGTTTTTCAAAAAACACAGTCCGCAGGGGGCACAAGATTCATATTGCAAAGGTGAAATTTATTTTTTCCTGATTTTTCTTATTATTTTCTCAAAAGACTGTATTTTTTGTTGCGGTTCTGGTACACTGGATGTGATAAAAATAAGTTGAAGAAACTACGCCGATGTCCGGGCTGTCCCCGGGCGGGGCAGTGTCTCCATCTTTGTGAAGGAAAGCGAGGGATCTCATGAAAAAATTCCTGAAAACGCTGGTGGTCGGGCTTTGCCTGTTCACGCTGCTGTGCTGCGCACTGCCGGCTGCATTTGCCGCCGACACAACTTCAGGGAGCAAAAAGGAAGAGAACGTGTACGCCATTGGTATGGATGCCCAAGGCGGCATCTGCTCCACCGTGGTAACCTACACGAACCTGTCCGGCAAACTGGAGAGCACGCCCGAGCAGCCTACCATGACGGGCTACACCTTTGACGGCTGGTACACCGAGCCGGTGGGCGGCAGCAAGGTGACCACCTCCACCGTGTTCACCTCCGACGCCACCATCTACGCCCACTGGACTGCCAAGGCCGGTACTTCTACCGTGCCGCAGCCCACCACCCAGCCTGCCGCCACCCAGTGGCAAAAGTATGTAGGGCCTGCACTTGTGGCCGGTGCCCTGCTTACTACCCTGCTGGTCGCCACCATGTTCTGAACACTGCTGTAAACACAATGACACCATTGAAGAAAGGGATCTTACCATGACTACTTCTACCATGAAAATGCCCGCCAGCTATTCCACCATCGAAGCCGAGGAGATGACCTATCTGGACGGCGGCGCCAGCAACGCTTATCAGTCCTTCCTGGACATCGGCAAGGTGTTCAACTACATTGCCCGCATCTTCTCCGGTGCAAGCTCCATCATCAACAACGTTAACGTCATCTACCAGTCCTTTGTATCGCTGAACAGCCTGCTGGGCAGCTTCGGCAAGTAAAAGCATCACCCCAAAGTTCAGATCCGGGAGCCGCGCTTTTTTCGAAAAGTGCGGCTCCCGTTTTTCGTACACGCTGTAATTCAGTGCATTACTGCGCAGCACTTCACGTTCCAGAATTGTGAACAAACTTTTTAAGCTTTTGGGGGGTCAGTGGCCGTTTTTTGGGCTTTTTCTATATAAAAAGCAAAAAAATGCGATATTTTTTCGGCTTTATCTCTTGATTTTGTGTCTGATTTGTTATATTGTTGTTACATGGAATGTGCTAAACTAAGATAGTTTATAAAAGGTCTCTCCAGCTGCGCAAATTGCGTGGCAACAAGTGAATTATCAGGCATTTCCTTTAAGTTGTTTCGGTATTTTCGAAAAAATTTTCGTTATCTTTACATTCGGGAGTTTGTACACAAATGGCAGATCGTGAACTGCGGCGGATGCACCGCGCTGAACTGATAGAGATCATCTATGCGCTGAAGCAGAGCGAGGACCAGCTCAAGGCGCAGAACGCCGCGCTTACCGCGCAGCTGCAGGACCGGCAGCTACGGCTGGAAAGTGCCGGTTCCATCGCGCAGGCCGCGCTGGAGCTGAACAACGTGTTCGCCGCCGCGCAGGCCGCCGCCGATGACTATCTGCACTCGGTGCAGGCCAGTCTTGCGGACACCAACGCCACCGCCGCCAATACCCTTTCGCAGGCGCGCAGCGAGGCCAAGCGCATTCTGGAGCAGGCACAGGCAGACGCCGACAGCCTGAAAGCGCAGGCACAGCAGGAATGCGACGCCATGACCGCCGCCGCCGCGCAAAAACGCACCCAGACCGAGGCCGACTGCAAGGCCATGGTAGAGCGCGCCGAGCAGGAGGTGCAGCAGCGCTGGCAGGCATTTGACCACAAGGCCAACGAGCTGCTGGACCAGTATCGCAGCACAGACGGCCTGCCTTCGGAGGAAACATGAAAAAACGCGATATCCGGTTCGCTTCCATCCCTTCCACCGAGGAAGTGGCCGCAGAACGTGAGCGTCTTGCGTACCAGAGCCGCTACCAGCGGGTGCTGCGCAGTACGATCTATATTCTGGTGGTGGTGGCCGCAGTAGCTGTGCTGCTGGCTACGCTGTTTCTGCCGGTGCTTCAGGTCTCCGGCGACAGCATGTACCCTACATTAAATGATAAAGACATTATCCTGCTGGTAAAATCCAACCACATTGAAAACGGCGAGCTGTGCGGGTTTTACTGGCAGAACAAGCTGCTGCTCAAGCGCATCATCGGGCAGCCCGGTGATGTGATCGATATGGACGTGAACGGCGTAGTCTCGGTAAACGGCGTGGCGCTGGACGAACCCTATGTGGACGCGCTGACCGTGGGCGAATGCGACATCCGGTTCCCCTATCAGGTGCCGGAAAACCGCTACTTCGTGCTGGGCGACCACCGTGCCACCTCCATCGACAGCCGCAGCAGCGTGATAGGCTGCGTTGAAAAAAGCCAGATCGTGGGCAGGGTTTTCCTAAGGGTATGGCCCTTGTCCAGCTTCTCGTTGATCCATTGACCCCGGGAGGAGGTATTTCGTTATGAACGACATTCTTAAAACGTACATGGAGCGGTTCCGTGAGAACCGGCACACCCTGCGGCGCTACACCGCATTTGTGCTGGCACTTGCCATGATCACCACCCTGTTCGTCAACTGGCAGCTGCATGGCGTGGGCATCTCGATGACCGCGCAGTACCAGTGCGGCGAGGAGGAGCACACCCACACCGCGGATTGCTACACCAAGGTGCTCACCTGCGGTTACGAGGAAGGCGAGCTTGAAAACGCGGACGAGGTGGCCGCCGCTGCTGCCACCAGCCAGCCCACCGTTGAGGCTGAGCCCGCGCCGCTGGCACTGGAGCCGCAGATCGAGTTTGTGCCCCACGAGCACACCGAGGACTGCTACACCGAGGTGCAGACCCTGACCTGCATGGAAGAAGAGCACGTCCACGGTGACGACTGCTTCGACCCCGAGGACGGCACCCTGATCTGCGATAAATTTGAGCATACCCACGATGAAAGCTGCTATACCACCGAGTACGAGCTGACCTGCGGACTGGAAGAGGGCGAGCTTGTGGAGCAGGTGGTGGAGCCCACCCAGAGCGCCGAGCTGGCGGCTATGGCTGTGGCCGAGCCTGTGGCACTGGAGCCGACGGTGGACACCGTGGAGCCCATCTACCACCACCACACTGACGCCTGCTACGAGGAAGTGCTTACCTGCCCCCTGCCGGAGCATCACCACACCGTAGCCTGCCTGAGCGACACCTCCGCCGACGTTGAGACCCCCGAGGAGTGGCAGGCCGCCAACGCCGAGGCCGTGATGACCGGCAACTGGGACGAGGACCTGCTCAGCGTGGCAAAGACCCAGCTGGGCTACGAGCAGAGCGAGAAAAACTTCGAGATCGACCCCGCGGACGGCGTGACCCTGCGCTACTACTCCCGCTACGGCCAGTCTTACGGCAACCCCTACGGCGAGTGGGACGTGATGTTCCTTTCCTACTGCCTGAACTACGCGGGCATCCCGCAGTCTGCCATCCCGCAGCGCGCCGGTGTGCTGGCCCTGCGCAGCGACCTGCGCGGTGCCGGCTACCTGATGGACCCC
>ENA-ORSS01001437-ORSS01001437.1-human-gut-metagenome-genome-assembly--contig:-NODE-1437-length-24382-cov-7.390595_pt1 | contig 24382 bp, 22 predicted proteins | sample MGYA00241899_ERZ509162 | MGnify/ENA primary metagenome ERZ509162 (study PRJEB26280, sample SAMEA2338641) | human gut metagenome | biome: human gut; feature: human-associated habitat; material: faeces... | reverse complement strand
GTGCCTAAAAATAACAAGATGTCAGTTACTTTTAGTTTTGACACAGCCTCATTATTAACTATTAATTTTTCATTTCTATGTCCATGTCGTTAGACGAATACATCCTACAGCACATTGATGATGAAGGCGATTATCTTCGCGCTCTCTATCGGGATACGCATCTGAAACTGCTTTATCCGCGCATGGCATCGGGCCATCTGCAGGGCAGAATGCTGAAGATGTTTGTACGGATGATACGTCCCCGACAAGTACTGGAGATAGGAACATATAGCGGTTACTCCGCTCTTTGTATGGCCGAAGGCCTGCCCGAAGGAGGAATGCTTCATACCTTCGAAATCAACGACGAACAGGAGGACTTTACACGTCCCTGGCTGGAAGGATCGCCGTATGCTGACAAAATAAAATTCTATATAGGCGATGCGTTGAAGCTGGTACCTGAATTAGATATAACATTCGATCTGGCTTTTATCGATGGGGACAAGCGCAAATACATCGACTATTACGAAATGGTGCTTCCGCGCCTTTCCGACGGTGGTTACATCATAGCCGACAATACGTTGTGGGACGGACATGTACTCGAAGAGCATCCGCATGCTTCCGACTTGCAGACCATCCGCATCAAGGAGTTCAATGATTTGGTAGCAGCCGACAGCCGTGTAGAAAAGGTAATTCTCCCGTTGCGTGACGGGTTGACTATCATTCGGAAGAAGTAGCCGACAACAACCGACGGCTAAGATACTTCACCGGATACCATACCGACAGGAAACCAACCGCAATGACGGTAACGAAAACAAGCAATACATCCGTCAGGTGTACACTAACTGGATAAGCATCGACTACAAAGCTACCGTTTCCTCCACCCAATGAAATGAGTCCGAACTTTTGTTGCAGAAAGCAAAGCAGCAGTCCTAAAACAATTCCTATACTTGCACCGAAGACGGATATCATTCGTCCTTCGAACAGGAATATGCGTGTTATCAACTGGTCACCGGCACCCAGATTGCGCAGTGTTTCCACATCGTCACGCTTGTCCAGTATCAACATCGACAGAGAACCGATGACATTGAAGCAGGCAATAGCCAGAATAAAAGTCAGGAACAGGTAGGATATGAATTTCTCGATTTCCATGATGCGGAAAACATCGGCCTGCTGCTCGTAACGGTTCTGCACTACAAACCGTTCGCCGAGTATCTCTTCCATTTTCTTTTCGACGGCATCGATATTGCTGCCGGGCTTCAGCTTGATTTCGATGGCCGACACTTCGGTATCATAATCAAACAGACGGCGGGCAAAGCCAAGCGATGTAAGTATGTAGCGTGCATCGTATTTCTGCTGGTTGACTATAAACACAGCTCCCGGCGAGAACAGATAGTCGCTGTTGAACGAGGCGGCAGGGTTGGCCATGTTGACCCGTGCATTCCGTTTGGGAGCATATACTTGCAACGGATCTACAAACTGGATACCGGTGCCCAGTTCGGACATCAGTTCCACACCCAGAATGCCGTAATCGACCACCGAATCGTTCAGTACGAATTTTCCGGTACCATACAACAGACTGTCAATAGCAGTCAGTTGCTCGAAGTTGTCTTCCACTCCCTTGATGACGGCCATTGTCTGCCGGTCCTTGTATTGCACCATGGCATTCTCTTCCAGTGTTTCGGTCCATACTTCTATTTCGGGCATAGCATGTATCTGTGCCACACGCGATTCATGCGGATCGAACACTTTGCCTTCGCGGACGGTAATTTTCAGTTCCGGATCGAAAGCGGTGAAGAATCCCGCTACCATGTCCTGAAACCCATTGAAGACGGACAGGGTGCATACCAATGCCAAAGTGGCCAATGCCACTCCACATACCGACACAGCAGAAATGATGTTGATGGCATTGTGCTTCTTCTTCGAGAAAAGATAGCGGCGGGCTATGTAGAAGGGCAGGTTCACTGTTTCAGGAGTTCGTCTATTCTTTCCAGATAGTCCAATGAATCGTCAATGAAGAACTTCAGTTCCGGAATGATACGTAGCTGGTGGCGCACACGTGTACCCAGTTCATAGCGGATGGACTTCATATTTGCATTGATGTTCTTGACTATTTCATCGGCCTTTTCCGAAGGAAATACGCTGAGGTAGGCACGTGCCACGCTCATATCCGGGCTGATACGTACGGTGCTGACCGAAACCAGCGTACCGTGCATAGACTTGGTCTGCAACAGGAAGATATCACTCAGTTCCTTTTGCAGCAGTCGGGCTATTTTATTCTGACGAGTAGTTTCCATATATGTATTCTTTACGATTGATTCTTTTTTGTAGATTAGAAAGCAAAGTTACGGAATTTTCATGGAATAACCTTAAGATAAGCTGCGGATTTCCTTAATATTGCTCTGATAGCAGCCGGCCTTCGTCGGGAAAGCAGGTTCATGTTTGTAGTGACAGGCTGTGTGTTTCTTAATATAAGAAGGTGTAGAATCAGAAATTTCTCTTCATACGAATGTTGTTTCAGGACACAAGATTATTCAATTAGTCGATAAAACTCGCCAATTAGTAGATTCGATTTTTGCAGTCTCGTTGAATCATTTACATTTGCATCGGATTAAAACGAAAAGCTTATGAAAAGATATGCTTCATTATGGTTACTGGCTGTTTGCCTAACATGCGGTGCAGTTCAGTTACAGGCACAAGAGCCCGAACCGAGAGCAGAACAAAAAGAACTTCCGCGCGAAGTTCCCTCACCTGAAAAGGCTGCTCAACGGATTACAGATCAAATGCAGAAAGAACTGCAACTGACCGACAAACAATATAAGAAGGTGTATAAACTGAACCTGAAGGAGCAGAAAAAATCTTTTCGACCCGGCTGGCAGGAATGCGTCCGCCAATGGGAGCTATGCCCGATATGAACGGCGAACGTCCGCCAATGCCGATGGGCGAAGGTGGAATGATGCCTGGTATGGGTGGTGGCCGTCCACCGATGGGCGGTCCGGGAATGCCTCACATGGCTAAAGATTCTGCTGAAGAATTGCAGAAAGCTGCTGCCAGCAAAGAAAAGAAACTGAAGAAAATTCTGACTGAAGAGCAGTTTGCCAAGTGGCAGAAAATGCGGGATGAACAGAAACCGCCTCGTAGACCGCACAACAATGCAGAGGCTCCCCAGAAAGATAAAATCTGAATCTTGTAATCTATTTGAAACAAAAAGAAGAGACTCTCTCTAAATAGCGTTTTTTCATGTATTATTGACTTCGGCCGCCCTTACCTGTGAAGGTAGGGGCGGTTTTCTGTCTATTATGATTTAAGCTTCCTTTGCACATTTTCTCCGTTCCATCCATACAACTGCAATCACTCCTATCAGCAGCAGGATGAAGGCTCCGTAGGCAATACCTTCGGTCACGTGCAGGCTTTGCGGGTCGAAGCGCATCTCGATGGTGTGCTTGCCGGCGGGTACGTACAGGGTACGCAGAATGTAGTCAGCACGACCCAGTTCGGCTTTCTGGCCGTCGATAGTTACCTGCCAACCGTCGGGATAGTATATTTCGGAAAATACTGCGATGCCGTCGCCGCTGTTTTCGGTTTCGTACGTCAGGCGGTTGGGCGCATAGCTAGTCAGGCGAATGGCGGACAGGCTGTCCTTATGGGCATCGGTCATGCCTTTCAGTGCGTCCTTGAAGCGTTTGTCCACAACGGCTGTTTCGGTGGGCAGAATGTCGTGCAAGGCATCTATTTCCTGATTGGCATTGTCCACATACTGTACGTTGTTCACAAACCAGGCATTTCCGTAGGCAAAGGGGTTGCGCATGGGCATAGTTTCGCCTTTCTGTCCGGCGGGGAAGATGAAGTAACGGGTGTTCAGCATGTTCAGTACGCGGAATTTGCTTGGGTCGATGCTGTCTACCTCTCCGGCCGAAGTGGCAAACTCGCGGTAGGCGGCCTGCATTTCACCACTGATGTGGTGGTCTATCATTTCCTGATAGCGGCGAAGCTTGGCAGCGTGGTATCCGCCCACGCTCTTGTGCCAGTAGGAGGTGTTGTTCTCGTTGAAGGTGTTCGAGGCGAGGTTCAGCACGCGGTAGTCGGCGTCCTTGTCCTGCAGGATCTGTTCGTCGGCCGGCGTCTTGCTGAAGCTCTCGGTGCGGATGGAGCGGGACACGAACTGTTCGTCGTTCAGGTAGCGCTTGTTGACGCTCCACATGTCCACCAGGCAGAGCACGGCGATGCCGGCCACGGTGAACGACTGCCGCAGCTTGCCCGTGGTGTAGAGCATGAGCAGCAGCAGGCCGATGGCGATGATGAGGAAGCTGCGCAGGGCGTCGGCCTGTACCAGGGCGGCGCGCATCTCGCCCAGATTGGCCAGGATGCCGTTCAGCTCACTGGCCGGAATCATGCCTCCGTCGACGGCCTGTTGCAGCATCTGCGCCTCCTGGGCAGGCACGTAGGAACCGCCCGACGAGGGTATGGCATACCACAGGGCCACGCCGGCCGTCAGCAGCAGGCTGATGCCCAGGGCCTTCAGGTTGGCGCGCAGCACGGTGGGCTCTTCCAGTATCTTCTTCAGGGCGAAGACGGCCAGCAGGGGGATGGTGAACTCGGCGATGACGAGGATGGACGACACGGCGCGGAACTTGTTGTACATCGGCACGTAGTCGATGAAGAAGTCGGTCAGCGGCATGAAGTTCTTGCCCCACGACAGCACGATGGAGAACAGTGTGGCGCCGATGAGGGCCCACTTCAGCGGCCCTTTCACGATGAAGCAGCCCAGCAGGAAGAGGAACAGCACGAAGGCGCCCACGTAGACGGGGCCCGAGGTCATGGGCTGGTCGCCGAAGTATTGCGTCAGGCTGCCGTAGAGGCCGCTGTACATGGGGTTGGCCTTCGACATGGCCGTCTCGCTCATGGAGAGGGGCACGGAGGCTCCGCCCTTGAAGTTGGGGATAAGCAGCGTCCACGTCTCGCCGATGCCGTAGCTCCACTGCGTGATGTAGTCGCGGTCCAGGCCGCTGCTGGTCTGCCTGGCTGCGTCGCCCGTCTGCACCAGCTCGCTCTTGCCGCGCATGGTTTCTTTACTATAAGTATAGGTATGATACAGGTTCGACAGGTTGGTGGCGACACCTATCAGCGCGGCCACTACCAGCACAGCACTTGCCTTGAAGAACTGGGGCAGGGTCTTTTCGCGCCACGCCTTCTCGAAGTAAGCGCCTACGATAAACAGGATGACGAACAGGAAGTAGTAGGACATCTGTACGTGGTTGGACGACACCTGCAGAGCCACAAAGATGGCAGCCAGGATGCCTCCGGCCAGCAACCGGCCCCGATAGGCCAGCACAATGCCCGCCAGCGTGGGCGGAATATAGGCCAGCGTGACAAACTTCCAGATGTGCCCCGCCGAAATAAGAATGAAGAAATAGGACGAGAAAGCCCACATCACACCCCCTAAGCCGGCCAGCCAGACGGGGATGCCGAAGGCTCGTAGCAGAATATAGAAGCCCAGCATCAGAATAAACGTCAGGTAGACGTAGTTGGGCAGAAACAGCCGGTAGACTTTCTGAATCCATTGCAGCGGCTGTGCCGAGTCGTACGCAGGCGTTATCTGGTAGGTAGGCATACCGCCGAAGATGGAGTTGGTCCAGCGGGTGCGTTCGCCGGTCTGGTTGTAATACTCGGTGGCTTCCTGGCTTGCGCCTACTCCGGCCACGGTGTCGTGTTGGAAAAGCACGCGGTCTTCTACGTCAGCCGGAAAGAAGTAGGCAAACGATATCAGGATGAAGGCCACGATGGCAATCACGTCGGGTAGAATTTTCTTCAGTGTCATAATCTTCTTCTTGATTGATAATCCGTGCAAAGATAACGCATCCCCTCGTATTTTCCACATATCGTGCCGACGTATTTCGCTGAAATGTCGTACTTTTGCCGAAGCGATGAGCCACAAGCCGCGGGCGGCAAGCGATGAGCTGTGGGGCTGAGGCTTGGCTTATGCAAAGAATTGCTTACCCATAAAGACTGTATAGAAACAATGAAAATAGGTATTATCAGCGCAATGGACAGCGAGCACCGCCAGCTGGCGGACCGTCTGTCGGAGAAGAAAGAGAGCGGCGAGGGCCGTTTCCGTTATGTAGAAGGCCTGCTGGGCCAGAACGACGTAGTACTGACGCAGTGCGGCATCGGCAAGGTGAACGCCGCTGTGGGGGCGGCCGAACTGATACGCCGCCATCGTCCCGACTGCATTGTCAGCACGGGTGTGGCGGGAGGCATTGATACCTGCCTGCGGGTGGGCGACGTGGTGGCCAGTGACCGTCTGGTGTATCACGACGTCTATTGCGGCAACGACGGAACCAGCTACGGACAAGTGCAGGGCATGCCCTTGTATTACGAAGCCAGCACCCCGCTGCTGCAACACGCCCTGAGCCTGAACGACGGCGCCGGACTGGAAAGCAGCATACACGGTGGGCTTATCTGTACGGGCGACCGTTTTGTGGAAGCCGCTGCCGAATCAAGAGCCATTTCCCCGAAGGACTGGCCGTTGACATGGAGTCGGCCGCCATTGCACAGACGTGCTTCGTCTATGGTGTGCCTTTCCTTAGTTTCCGCATCATCAGCGACACACCGGGAGCACACGACGACAACTTTTCGCAGTATCGTGACTTCTGGGCCACGATGGCCGAGCGTTCGTTCCGCACCACCTGGGCTTTCCTGGAAGGACTTGGTGAGGTGAAACAGCTTTGATTTCCGCCTCCTTCGAGCCGTACAAGTACGGCTCGCGAGAGACACTTGTGCCGTTCACGAGCCACACTTGCATGGCTCATGAACGACACTTGCGATCCAGAAAATGGTGCAAGCAATGATTGACAACCGCCCCCAAAAGGACTTTACGAAAAGGCAACTTTTTCCAGCGCCAAACGCCCCAATTCATTTTGACGACAACTAGTCCTCATACAACAATTCTTCGATACTTCCCTTACCCCATCATCCCTCTACCGACCAATACGTGAAACACAAAATCCACGTACAAACACGTTTCAACAAAAAGATTTAAGATTCACGTTTCACAGCAACTAGCTATTTATAAAGTACTTACTGTGAAACGTCACGGAGAAGAATTATAGAAGATGTAGGTTCACATAGCCTAAAACATGAAATATTAAGTTATACAAGAAGCTATCTAAAAAAGAGAGAAAGAGCAAAATATTACCTCATTATATTTAACTAATAATACATACAATACATATCACAAAAAATCAATTAAAGAATAATGTTTCGTTAGGAAAAATAGTTAAGATGAAACAGCTGCAGAATAGTAGCACTAAATAATGTTAATAAAAGGCTTAATCTTTCATGATTTTATACTAATAAAAAAAGAATCATTACATTTGCCGTGTTCTCATGTGAAAATCCTTTTGTTTTTGTTAAAATACAAAAGGAATGCCCCCACGCCGAAGCAACATATAGAGAAGCGAAAATCTATGTGATGTGGTATTGGGAGGGTCAATGAGGACAGACATATGAAGGCGTTTACTTGACGCTCTGTTCTTGACGAACTGGAATCTCGCAAATTACGGTATTGTAGTCTTGAACTTAGCAACGGTAGATGCCCCGGGTGTGATTATATCACGGCCCATGGTATATCGTATAAGCATGTATTGCATCCTTTTGGCATGCAAGTGTGTTTATATATGATTGTACCGTGTGGCTAACGTATATTCATATCGGCGTGGGCTCTGACGTTGTCTGTTCGACTACAATAGGCAATGCGAGAGCCTCGGTTCGTGGAATGGACAACAGGACGATTCCACGCTTTTTTATGTCCGTATTTAACCTTTTTACGGTACTAAAAATGAATAAGATATGAACACACCTTGTAATGTGAATCCTGTAGAATTTGGATATTCGTCCAATATCAGCCACTACGCCAAAGCCCTTGTAAGAAAGAATAGTGTGAACCTTCTAAAATAGTTTCACAGCAATGGGCATTTTCTTTTCTATTTTGAGCGAAGGCATCACCTGCCTTTTCTATGGCATTGTAATCACAGCTTTCATCATGGCCACGCTCTATTTCATCCTTTCCACTTTGAGCAAAGGTACTGTCCGTTCCATCCCATTTTTCATAACCGGTCCTATTCTGGCATTGCTACTTATGGTCAATATGACCCTCTTGGTTGGAGCCTTCACAGTAAAGAGCGAAACAGAATCCATGCGCTTGTGGCTGACGCAGCGACTTGACGGCATCCACGGAACAGCCGATCTTCAATCCAGTCAGCAAGTAGGCGATATGCTGAACGAACAGTTCCCCTTATCCGGATGTTTCCTCAACCTGTTCGACATGAGCGGGCACCCAATAGAAGAATTACCACAGGTATTTTACGAGGTAATTAATGAAGAAATGAACAGCATGATATGGAGCAGACTATTCTGGTCATTAGGATTCATTATAGCGGCCATGCTTGTAGCCTTGTATTTCGACAAAGGAGAAGGTAACCGCAACAATGGCAAAAGCAAAAGGGGAACTAAAGGAGTCCGAACAAATCCCCGGAAGAATTTTGACGATTTCTGATATTCTTCAAATCGGCTAATACAAAATGTAAAGATAACAATATAAAAATCAACAAATATGGCAAACCATCTAATCATCGGACTTGGCGGCACCGGAGGCAAAGTGCTGCGTGAGTTAAGAAAACGAGTGTATGAAGAGTTCCACGGCAATGACCCCGGTAATGGAGTCTTTTTGGACTATGTATATGTAGACTCTTCTCCATCGGATTTGGAAGACCGCACCGGCTGGAGCGTATTAGGTAAAAGCGTACATTTAGGCACGGCACAGAAAGTCAACATCAACGGTATCGGTACAAGCGTGCTTGGCAATATCAACCTGTATCCGGGGTTGAAGGGATTCCTCAACCCCACCGACCTGCAATTGATGCAGCAAGAGATGGGAGCCCTGATCAGTGCGGGCATAGGTGGACAACGCCGCCGGTTGGGACGAACGCTGATGGCGAACAATATCTTCGACAAAAACAATCCGGGCAATTTCGAACAAGTAATCCGTGGTGCCGTACAACGAATCCAGCAAGCCAGCGGCAACGAAGACATCACCTTCCACATTTGTGCCGGTCTGGCAGGAGGAACAGGTTCCGGCTCCATCATCGACGCAATCGCCCAGATAAGGACATGGTTTCCTTACCAACAAGATACACATGCGTTCAAAATCCGTCTGTTCCTTTACACACCGGAACGAACCTTGGTCAGTGCCAAGCACGATGCGGGTTTCTACCAAGCCAACGGTTATGCAGCCCTGACCGAGCTGAACGCGCTGAGCATCGGCAAGTATCACCCTACGGATGTTAAAGGAGAAAAAGATCTCTTTTCCGGTGAAATCCGCCGGTTGCTCGAAAACCAAGAAGCTTTCGAAGTGGCCTATATTTACACCAATGTCAACGAGCAGGGAAAGGTATTGGATTTGTCGCAAGGACTGCCTGCCGCAGTAGCAGACTTCATCTTCCAGACTACCATTGCCAGCGAAATGGGTGGAACTAACGGACAGCTGAACCGATTGGTGGGTTGCGAGAACGACGGTGCCGAACCCGAAAAGAACCAAGCCGGTGAAATAGCCCACAGCCGCAAATTCCTTTCGTTCGGCATCACACGGGTAGAATTTCCCGAGGCGGAAATCCGGGAATTCATGACCTACAGCTATGCACTGCAAGCCGCACGCCAGCTAACCTATAACATGTGGCAAGATGGAATAGGCTACGGAGAACGCACCATGGAAGAAGTAGGCATGGGCTTTGCAGACGAAATTCAAAACAAGAAAAACCGGGAAGGTCTAATGCTAAGCAACAATTACTTGACCTTAGCCAAACCGATTGTGGAAAGCCCGGCAACAAAAAGATGGAAACTGTTTGACGAAACTTGGGAAGCACGTACTCAGGCTGAAGCCGATGATGTCATGGCCACTGTGGACAAAAAACAATGGCTGAGCAATTTTTCAACCCGCTGCGAAGAATTCTTTAACCAACAGTTCCGCCAACATGGAGTGGTTAATTTCTACAAGATACAGCAACAGGAACGTAAAGGTTATGCCCGCACCATCCGTCGCCACATTGAAAAAAAACTGTTCGACGAATGGGTCAGCGGTGCGGAAAACAGTAAAAGTATCCTGGAAATTGAAAAATACACCCGCCTCTTAATAGAAAACTGCAGCAGCCGCGTAGCCGAATTCGACACACAAAAGGCAAGATTAGAAGAAGAGCAGGAAAACCTGAGTCAGCAAATTAACGAAATCAATCAAAACTGGGGAGGCATAGGATTTTTGAGAGGGTTGATGAACAAGCATCAGGAAGTATTCTCGCAATACAAAGCAACCAAGAGCGAATATTATGCAGCTGCCACCCGAGTAGTTGCATACGGCTATGCCAAAGAACTGCTTCAAGACATCATCGAGGAGCTGGGACGAATGCTGGACGGCATTTTAGCTTTCAAAGATGAGCTAAACGCTATCAACGAAGAAGTGTTGAAGCAAGCATCCAGCAAATGCCAGACAAACGAAGAACAGAAAGATACAGATATTAAGAAATATAACCCGGAAGCCGTCCGCAATATTTGCCGGCAATTCATCAGCAATAAAGAAGAAATGTCTTCGAATGCGGCTTCTATCCGTACCCGTATGGTGGCTAATCTGGGAGAAGATGGAGAACGTACATTTGCCAATCTTTACGACAAAACCGATTACGAATCAGCCATTGACATCGTGCTGGATGTTTGCCAAGAAAATGCGCTGCGCAACATGGAGAATGCTGCCAAGAGCGACCCACTCAACAAAATGGTAGGAGTCAACATCTTGGAGAAGCTGAAATCGGAGCTGAACACGGAGGAAAAGATGGAACAATTTGTCAAACTCGTCACCCAGACATCGCGTACATACGTCCAGTTCGATCCTACCGAACGTGCCATGGTCATACCCGGAAACGTTGGAGCCATGATGCCAATGGTGCAGTTGGCTTTGCCGGAAGCCGATGAACGTACAAGCGATTTCCGCCAGAAACTGATTGATGCTTTCAGGAAAGAAGTATCCGGATTTGACCCCAAACAGGATGTTGCAGTCAACTACAAAGACAATCAGATTGTAGTCATTTCTGCCAACTCCGGTTTCCCGCTCCGTTTCTTGGCCAATGTCAAGACTGCCAAGGAAAAATACGATGCCTTGGTAACCAGACAGAACGAGAAACATCAGCTGAATACGATGGTTCTGCATACGGAAAGTTTCAAAGAAGAGCTGCCCGACCTCTACGAAGAAAGTCCTGAAATTACCAAATATAAGATGGTAAAACCGCTTATGTTAGCCTATGCCTTAGGTATCGTTGCCGAGCAACAGGATCCTGTCACACAAGCCAAGTTCGATGCCATCCGTATTCCCGACGAGACCTTTGGAGACACTTGGAAACCCATGGGGAAAGGATTCGTGGAATCGTGGAACGCATTAGGACAAGATTTCAAATTGGCTCAATTACTGAAAAAGCAGGTAGACATCGAACTGACGAAGCAGGCACGCAGCAACGACCAGAAAGCCGTTCTTCGCAAGGCCATCGGTCAGGTTGTCCAGACCAAGATTCTGCCAAGTTCGCTTTGCGAGAACAACCAGTTCAACCCGAACTACACGAAGTTCCGCAACCTGGCAATGGAAATCATTACGGAAAAATTACAAGACTTATAATTAACCTACTTAAAAACGAAACAATATGGCAATTAAAAAAGGTATATGCAAGAACTACGGTGAATGTGACAAAGCTGACAGCAAACCGCCCGTAGTACAAGAGGCTGACAGTACAAACTTTGTGTGCGAAGAGTGTGGAAAACCTTTAACTGAATGTAAAGAAGGTCCCGTAACTGGTGGCAATAAATTAAAGGCTATTTTGGCAGCAATCGCTGGTCTGGCTGTTGTCGGAGGAGGTGGAGCTTACTATTTCCTGTCTTCTGGCGACACCACTCCACAGCCGGAACAAGTTACGCTAACGAAGTCGGCATCGGAACTAAATGTAGGTCAAACAGACACCTTGCAAGCAACGGTGACTCCCAAAGAAGCAACAGCACAATTGGAATGGACATCGAGCGACGCAAGCATCGTAAGCGTCGATAATGGTATAGTCAAAGCACTGGCTGAAGGTAAAGCCCAAGTAAGTGTACAAGTGGCAGGAGCAGAGGAACTGACAGACGTTTGTACCTATACGGTCACTAAAAAGGAAGAAGAGCCGGAAGGAGAAACAGGAGGCGAAGGTGGAGGCGAAAAACCATCAACAGATATAAATTTAGGCTACGCTTCTTACCAAGGCGACACAAAGAACGGGAAGCCGCATGGCAATGGTACCCTGATGTTCAAGTCCAGACACCTCATCCCCGGCACCAAAGACAGCTATGCCGAAGCAGGTGAGCAGGTTATCGGTGCCTTCCGGGACGGTGAAATCAATATGGGCACTTTGTACCAGAAAAACGGCAACCGAGTAGTCGTAAAACATAAATAAGAAACTATTTATTAACAATACGATGAGAAAGACTGGTTTTTGCTTCATATGCTTGTTCCTCATGCTACATACAGTGGCATGGGGACAAGTACAGTATGCAACCGCACGCTTGCAATCGATGGCACAACAGCTGCCAATTGACTGGAGCAAACTGGTCTATGGGGAAAACAATGGTTTTACGTATTCTGGCCATCCATTGACAATTTACGTAAATGAATGGAATGAAGTAACGCACATCGGATACAAGCTGTTCCCGGCAGACATTCGCAAAAGCAGTCCCTCTCCCGTTTACGATTTCCTGGAAAGGTATTTTCTGGAACTCGATTTGCTAAAAGACATTGACAAATCCATGCGGTTGGCGCTTGACAAAGTACAGCTGAATGTAAAGACTCCAGAAATCATCCATACGCTTGACGGAACGGAGAAACTGCAAGTGGATATGCTCAGTCTGAAAAGGTATCAGGTATCATGGTCGAGAAACGACCGGAATGTATTAACCGTTGCTTTTGACATGGACTATCAGCTTCTGTCAGGATGTAATGCGATTGAAGCCGAGAAGAAATTAATACGCGAACTCCGGCGTTATCGCCAGCAAGAGATATATGAACCAACCGACGATCTGCCGGAAACAGATGTAACCGGCAACAACTTTTGGCAAGTAGACAAAGGAAGCTACATTTTAGACGAGATTCGCCATACATTGTATTACGAAAGAAAGGAAAAGGAAGAATGGAGCTTAGTTTGCGATATTTCTCATCCCATATGGAGCACGTTCAACCTGATGTTATCTACAAATATCGAGCATCAATACAACCTTGATATGGTAGTCGACCTATACGGTTATCATCAGACAGAGTTAACTATTCCTTTAAAGAAATGGATTGCTTTCTGCCTCGACCAAGGATGTAAAACGTATGTGGGAATTAAGACCCACCAAGATAAAACGATAACCGGTACAGTATTTATGGTCAATGAGAAAATGGGGTATAATCACATGCTCACAATCGAATTGGACAAAGACATCATCGCTCGTCGTAAAGGGGACATTCATTCGCGTCTGTATGCCTATATTCCCTTACACAATGTATCGGACGATTATTTCCAGTCCTATACAAAAGTACCTAATGTTGACACTCTAAAATAACTATAAAAGAATGAAATACGTATTTTGCTTTTTATGGTCATTATTGATTGCCTTTCCGTGCATTGCACAAACAAGCAATGCAGAGGCAAAGGCTCAAATCAATAAAATTAAAAAAAGTTCTTCATACTTATATGGAGAAGCAACGTTGGCATCCACGGAAGATGCCATAAAATTGGCCAATGAAATATTAAGAGAAGAAATAGACGCTTGGATTCAAGAAAAGAAAAAACTCCGCGAATCCAATAATGTCGTAATTAAGAATATCAACGAAGTTTCCCAGCAGATGACACTGCCCAGAGGAAACATGCACCGTGCTTTTGTCTACGTGAAAAAGAGCGATATCATTCCATCAGATAATGTAACGGTGGTAGCTACCGAAAATGCCCCAAACAATTCACGCACAGAGGCCAGTACTCCCAATACCAACAAAGCTCCCTCAAAAAGCGGACTGACATCAACTCAGGAAACTACTTTGGAAGCTATCCTAAAGCTAACAGATTTTAACCAATTGAAAGATTGTCTGACTTCTTTAAAACGAGAAGGGAAAATAAAAGAATACGGAAAATACTCCTCCCTCACGCAACCTGCTAACTACTACCTTATCGTATACAACCGACAAGGAATAATAGAAGCAGTCCTGGCACCTGGAAAAGATACTCGCACAAATCTGAAAACAAAAGGTACCGACAGCATTGGCAATTACAAAGGAAGAGGTGCTATTGGATTTAAATTTTAATATTCAACTATTTATATTATTTAGTACATGAAGAAGTTTTTAATACTATTCTGTTTACTCTGCTTGTACGGCGGCATCCAAATAGATGCCCAAACGGTAACGGTCACTCTTACCACAGACTCAAGTTTTGATAATCCTGCGATGATTGAAAAGTTAGAAACCAATTTAGGTAGAGTTTTGACTGAAATCAACCGGGCACAAAAAGAAAACCGTCCACTAAATTTAGTAGGTATGCCACTAAATGAATTTGCAGCCAACTCACTATCTATGCTTTGGGCAAACATCCATTTCTATTGCGATGACGAAGAAGTAGTAGAAAGATGCTGGCCATTAACCAATGGTTACCTGCTTCGCCGCATACCACTCATTATCACCCCCGAAGGTGAAGAATTCGGAAGCGGCACTTATCAGGAGGCAATCGTGGAATTCACACCATCAGGCACCATCTCCGACTTCCGTTTTGCTTTGGATGCACAATTGGGTGAAAGTATGGAAAAAGGTGGAAACGGTGTAGTAGAAACCGAAAGACGAATGAAGATTCTCAGTTATTGCGAACGCTTCCGAACAGCTTATAACACTAAAGACTTGAACTTCCTGAACCAGATTTTCAGTGATGATGCATTGATCATTACAGGAACAGTAGTTAAAACCAAACCGAACGAAATGGGAATTGGAGGAGAAAAAGTCCTGTACAAGAAACAGAACAAACAGCAATATCTGGCCAATCTTAAACGAGCTTTCCTACGCAACAAATGGATAGATGTCAAATTCTTCCAAATTGGAGAAAAAGGAGAAACTGGTGGACCGGATGCCATTACACGCTCTACCGAAAATCCCAATATGTACGGAGTGCGCCTACGCCAGGAATGGCGTTCGAGTAATTATAGCGATGAAGGCTATGTATTCTTGTTATGGGATTTCACAGATGAAGAAGCGCCTGTTATCCATGTCCGAACTTGGCAACCGGAATGGGTTGGCGGACAAAAGCTTCCAGAAAATGATATATTTTCTTTAAGTGATTTCGATTTATAAATAAAGCAAATAATGATGAAAAATAAACTAATATTGATTATTTGGGGAGTTATTTTTCTTTCGCTTCCCACCATTCAAGCTCAAAATGTGTTCATGACAATAGATGAACAAACGGAATTACAACGTTACATAGACCTTGGAGGCAAAGCATCTGCTGTATTCGTATCTTCCATGGAAGATTTGGTGATAGTATCGAATAAAAAAGAAGATAAGTTTACACAAAAGAAAAACGGCCAAATGTATGAATACGAAACTCAGATTGATATTTCAGATGGTGATAGAACTTTCAAGGTTATGCGTAAAAATACTGCATTAACTGCAGAAGTAAAGAAAATATTTACTAAAAAGAACCAACGCTATTATTTTAAGGTCGAAGCCGTAGCCAATCCCATCATCTTGAATGAGCAGGGCGGCAGGGCAGAAGCTTATCTGGTTGACGGCAAAGCATGCGTGGAGTTTACAACTGCAATAGAAAACTTAAAGGTGAAACATCCCCAAGGACTGCCTTGCACCATCCAACATTCCAAATCGGAAGCAGGTGCCTATGTCACATCGGTTATTGTAGACATGGTCGTTTTTGATAAGCTCCGCAATGCCATGACCCAGGCTGCCGAAGAATATGGTGCACTAGATGAGAAAATCCAGGAAATGGGAGAAAAAGGAATAGAAATTCCTGAAGCAGAATGGCAAAAGCTTGATGAGCTACAGAAAAAGACAGATGCTGCCGATGTTGCTTTCAACTCCATCTCCTCGCTCACGGTATATACGGATAACTCCAATTACCTGTCCGTGTCCATCAGAGATTTATCTGTAAAGCAGAAATTACTGTACGGAATTCTTCCGTTGCTCGAAAAGGTTGAAATCTATAACCGCAGTTATGACCAGTATGTGGGCAGTGCGCAGCAGGCTGAAAAAAGTAGAAAATTCAATACCGCACAAGAATTTTACGAACAAGGGGCAAATGCAACCGATGCAACCGAAGAAGAAAAGTCTGCATGTCGAGCCAAAGCCTTGGAAATGAAAGAATGTGCAGGTTATTGGAACATGGCCAACCAAGTCTTGAAGAAACTTAAAGAACTTCAAGGACAGGGAGGTAGAGCCGATTATGGAATGATTGAAGAATGTTATGAAGTAGCCATAGCTAACTATGAATCTCTATACAAAATACGAAACGATGAAGAATTCCAAAGACGAGCTACCGTATTAAAAAATGCATTAGACAGACTTGGGTTAGTTATAGAAGGTAGCGTTGTCAAAACCGACATGAAACAAGGGCGTTTGCTTGAAGAACCAGCTACGGACGTATCCATTTACGCATGCACAAGTGGGTTTAATAAAGACATGAAAAAAGGAAAACACGGAACATATATAGGTAGAGTGGACGCAAAAGGAAATTTCCACGTACAAGTAGACCGATATGTTTATGCCGGTCTCCTATTTGTGCCTGATGATGGAAAAAATAATACTTGGGTCTCACTTCATGAACGAAAGCACCTGAAAACAAAAGTAAGAATAAAAGAATAACAATTGTCTAACTAAATATCTACAAAAATGAAACGTTTAATTAATTTAATGCTATTGGTTCTTGCAATAGCAGTGGCTGCACCTACTTCTATGCAAGCCCAAAAGAAAAAAGAAAAAAAAGAAAAAAAGGCAAAGAAAGAGTTTGTCTGGGAACTGCCAGAACTTACTAAAAACAAGGATTTCGACAAATATCTTCTTACCTGCGATACGCTAAACAACCGAATTCGCGCATATTGTGACAGCATTGTCTTTTATGAAGTGAAGAAAATCCAAGAGACAGATGCTAATGGCAATGTCATAATGGACGAAAACGGCAAACCCAAAGAAATTTATGCCGTAGTAGATAATGAAAATCACATTCGGGGTTCAAAAGAAGCGATATTCCAGTATGCGGATATGATTCTGAGTGGCACAAGTATCATTTTAGACATGGCAAACATAACTGTACTTACAGCAACCGCCACTACAGCCCTTCCTTCATTAGGTCTGAAAGCACTTTCTTACGGGAAGTATCTGAAGGCTGGTCCCATTATGGCCAAAGATGGTGCTGTAGAAATAAAAGAAATCGTAAGTAAATGTAGAACACAAGCAAAAGCCATCCGCGCTTATAAAAACAGTTTCACGGAATCTGGTGAATTAATTGACCCTCAAGCAGATGTTTCTAATTTGGAAGGTGTCAATCTGAATGATGTACCTACTATCACAAAACCCTCCGAAGAATTGGCACAAGAACTGGAAAAAGCAAAGCAAGAAAATGCCAATGCGAAAGATGCGGATGAGGACGCATTTGAGGATATAGCCTGATGTAAGGGTTCTCAACTTTAACTAAACCAAACTTTGCTGGTATTCAAACGAAAAGAGCTAAAACCATTTCACACAAAACAAGTGGCAGGCTTTAGCTCTTTTCACCAAGCATTTAAAGCCACAAAAACTTAAAATTATGAAGAAACTTTTATTTATCCTGCTCTGTGTGGTAGTGGGGTGTACCGCCACTTCCAAGCAATCATCACCATTTAAAGGTGAATGGAAACAAGAAACAGCCGAAGAACTCAATGTACTGAAAATAGACCTGTATGAGAAAACGGTAAAGCTACCTGACGAAAGCGGTTCCTGCTTCGGGTATCTGCAAACCGAAAACGAGTATGCCGCCGATTACTGGATTATAGACGAAGTGACAAATATTACCAAAGATTCGGCCAATGTAAAAGTATACAGTTGGCGCTATGGAAGTCCCGATGACAAAAATGATCGTGTTCTACTCTATAACTCCAATGAGCATACGATAACTGTAAAGCAGGAAGAACACAGCTTTACTCTTTCTCCAACAGAAAATAATAATAACAATCAATAAAATATTATGAAGAAATTAATTACCTTAAGTTTCCTTGTAGTAGCTGTTTTGAGCTTTATTTCGTGTTCACCAAGTAGTCCAGGAAAGGCATTGAAAGGTTACTTGAATGATTTGGCAGACGAAGATTACGAATCTTTTATAGAAGGCGTATATTTTCCAGAAGATATGGATGAACAACGTAAAAAGAAAGATGAAGCTCAGCTGTTAGCAATAATCAAAGAGAAAGGAGCCAAAGAATATGAGAAAAAAGGAGGAGTGAAGAGCATCGAGATTTTATCAGAAACCATTTCGGAAGACGGCAAATCTGCAGTCGTGGAATATAAACAAACCTTCGGCAACGGAGAAGAAGAAAAACAAAGCCAAAAGATGATCAAGAAAGATGATAAATGGTTTATTGACATGAGAAAATAGTATATATACAAACTCTTTATATCAGAAGATTATAAAAGATATAATTCTTATTATCGCAGCAATTTTATAATCAGCCGCATGAAATGAAAAAAAAGAATACAATAATAAATGCTCATTTGCTCTTAGAATTTATTATTGTGGCAGTTTTGTTATGGGGATGTTCCTCCACTCCCCATAACAAAACCGGCTTTTTACCCACAATACCCAAAGAAACTTTGCGTTCGGGCGATATTGTTTTCCGGCAAGGCGCAGGGCTGACAAGCCGCATTGTACAAAAGGCAGACAAGAATGGGGTATATTCGCATGTGGGAATTGTGGTGCTCGATAAGAACGGAGATTGTATGGTCATCCACGCAGTACCTGATGAGCCAGATTACCAAGGTGATGTTGATAGGGTAAAACTGGAACATATAGATGATTTTTTCGGAAATGGGAAAGCCATATGCGGAGCTGTGATGCGAGTGGACGTGGATTCTGCCAAAGCCGCTCGGGCAGCAACCCATGCCTTAAATATATTTCAGCGGAATACCCTGTTCGACCATCAATATGACCTATCTGACACGACTCAAATGTACTGCACCGAATTGGTTTACTTTGTTTATAAGAAAGAAGGGGTGACGCTGGCGGATATTGAGAACACTTTAGCAATACCTATAATAAACAAAAAGTGCTTATTGCCCGGCGATTTATTAGAGGGCAATCACTTGTCAATGCTGACACAATTCCAGTGCTCTAACTAATTTAAATTATTCGTAACATGAAAAAGTTTTATTTATTTTCAGGCATGATTGCCTTTGCAGGCATCTTGGCACTTAATTCGTGTACCAAAGCTGAGATTGATGACAATGAGTCGGGTAACGAAAACCCTGACATCGAGCAGAAAGACGATTTTGTATCGTTCAGTGCTGAAATCAATCCTCTTTCCAGAGCTACGGACACAAAGTTCGATGTGCAGGATAATATTGGTGTATTTGCTGTAAAATCAAACGGGAATGACAATAAGGGTATTATTCAAAGTTCCGGCAATTATGCAGACAATGTGAAATACACTTACAATGGCTCAAGGTTTACTTCTTCTAATGGAATAGAAATTGAAGAGGACGGAACCCAATATTACTATCATGCGGTATATCCATATACTGCAGATGCAAGCGACTATTTTATGTTCAGCATTAAGAGCGACCAGACAGGAGACAATTATACCCTGAGCGATTTGTGTACTGCCCATACAGCTGCCACTTCTTCAAAACTTGTTGATTTGAAATTCAGTCATAGATTGTCCAAGCTGATTGTAAATCTGGAAGGAAGCAACTGGCCCAGTGGTGACTATACTTTGAAACTAAACGACGTTTATACCAATGCATCTGTCGACCTGAATGCAATGAACTTCTCATATGGAGATAGAAAAGGCGAAGTAATTATGGCCGCAAACGGGAATATGAGTTATAAGGCTGTTCTTCCCCCACAGACATTGGCAAAAGATAATTTTGCAACCTTATCTATTGGAAGTCAGGATTATCTGGTTACACTCAATAATTCTCTTACCATGAGATCTGGCATGCAGTATGAGATTTCTCTGACATACAACAACAATGCTGTAACAGTAGAATTTACAGGTGATATTTATCCTTGGGGTGAGGAAGATGACAGATTTGAGGATGTGGTGCCTGATGATATACGCGAAGCCTTAGATGACTGGATTCCTATATACACAGGAGTTAATCCACCGATAGTGGAAGGTACTTATTTCGCTGATCCATTAGAAACGGTTCATTGTGAGGATGAAGGTATGGGCGGATATGATCCTGGCCATATAGTCGAGTCTCTTATTATCAATTTCAGCAATCAGAACACTTCTGACAATACAGTTGATTATAATGAAAGAGAAGTAGATGGCAGCCATGTAGGAGCAGGCGATGGTGCATTCATCAGCGGTTCAGGAAATAACTTCACAGCTTTCTTCAATGTTACCGGTTCTACTAACGGCATTAGTACTAAGACAGCCTTGATTATTTCAGGAACAAAATCAAGCAGTGGAATATCCAACCTGTACTATGCTTTTGTAATGGTAGAGAAAGGCTATGACCCTGACAATGAATTGATGAAAGAAGGGGTATTCAGGGTTTTCAAGGATAAGGACGGACTGTCTGTAAATACATCATGGACAAGAAGCAGAAGCACTATAGAAGTTGACAGCAGTAATTACTATTCTGTATTTAGTAAACTGAAATAATCAGAACCATTAAAACAGTCCTATGAAACTTTTCAAGATTATGGGTTTGATGCCTGTCTTATGTTTCTGCGCATGTTCCGAAGTTGAACAACCTGAACACTCACCGGAGTATATAACTTTCAGTCCCGCTGTCACCGTGTCAAGAGCCACAGATACCGCTTTCGACAGGAATGACAAAATAAGCGTTTTTGCTGAAATCGACAACGGATACAATACCTCCGGCAGCATTGGCAGCAACCCTTATGCGCATAATGTACCTTACTCGTACAACGGAAGCAAATTCATAGCTATGAGCGAAGGGATTGAGTTAGAACATGCAGATGACAAATTGTTTTATTATGCAGTCTATCCATACAGTGCTGACATGCAAAGAGAATTCACATTCTTGTGCAAACACGACCAAAGTGATTACACTGATTATACACTCAGCGATTTGATGGTGGCATATAATGATGAATCTACAAGCAGCCAGTCGGTCAGCTTGAAATTCATCCATATACTATCCAAAGCGGTTGTTAATCTGGAATATTCCGGTATTGAAGTGTATCGTGTAACACTTACGGACGTGAATTACGCTGCGAATCTGAATATGGAAAAGAATACCATTGCCACGTTGTCCGCAAAAGGTGACGTAGTGATGTGTCCCAACGGTAATAAGTCCTTCAAAGCAATAATACCCTATCAAACCATAAAGGAAGGCACTGCTTTTGCAATGATAGAAACAAACATCGGGAATTACCGTGTCACGGCATCGAACGATATAGAATTAGACCTTGCGGAGCTAAAGAATATATATGTCAGGATAGATAACACCAAGAGGGGAAATTCCAAATCCTGCAATGCTTATACAAAGTAAAAACAATCAGTCCCGAACCGGGTGCGAATCACAATGGTTCTTTCCCGTTCGGGACTAACAATCTAATTCAAGTTCGATTTAACTTCTTAACTTCCAAAGGAATATTAAATTCGAAACTTTAAAGAACGATTGCCCGCTACGCCTACTTCTCAATACGTATCCGTGCATCCACCGCAATCACATTCTTTTCGGTAGCCAGCAAGGGATTGATGTCCATTTCTTTGATCTCCGTAGCAAAGCGAAGAAGGGTGGAGAGGCGGACAATAATTTCGGCAAACTTGTCTTCGTTGACGCCCTTCTGGCCACGTGTACCCTTGATTATCTTATAAGCACGGAGGGAGTGGATCATGGAGTAAGCTTCTTCGTAGGACAACGGAGCGAGACCCGATGAAACGTCTTTCAGCACTTCGACAAAAATGCCGCCCAAGCCGCACAGCACAACGTGACCAAACTTCTCCTCGTACTTGGCACCGATGAATAGTTCCGTACCCTTCAGCATGGGCTGCACCATGACAGCAGTCACTTCGGGCAGCTGCATCATGCGGTCGAACTCCAGCGCCAGGTGCTGCTCGGTCTTGATGTTGAGCACCACGCCACCTACATCGGACTTATGAACAGGGCCTACCACCTTCGCCACAACAGGGAACCCTGCACGGCGGGCAAAAGCCAGTACTTCTTCTTTTTTGGGCGACACAAACTCGTCGACCAACGGTATGCCTGCCGAATGGAGCAAGGCCTGTACCTGATTGGGGGCAATGTAGCCGTCGGTATCGATGGAGTCGATGATGCGGCGGATGCGGGGCACGTCGACGCCAAACAATTCGATTTCGTTGGCGGCTGGACGCGGAGCATTCATGATGCGGGTTAGGGCAGTACCCAGTGTCACCTCGTCGGCAAAGTTCACGTGGCCTTTCTTCAGGAAGTCGGCCACCTCGGCTCCGGCCGTATTGATGGAAGGCAGAATGGGGAAAATCGGTTTACGGCAGGTCTGCATGGCTTCGTGCAGCACGTCGTACATCTCGAACATCGTCACCAGACCCGGCGTACCGAAGATAGCCATCACGGCGTCGATGTTGTCGAACTTGTTTTCGCAATAGTCCAGACACAGTTTCAGGTGCTGGGGCGTACCGGTAGCCAGGATGTCGATGGGATTGCCCACCGCCGCACCGGGATAGAGTTGCGCTTTCAGTTCCTCGGCCAGGGGACCTTCGAGCTTCGGCACGTTCAGTCCACCCTTACTCAGCGCATCGGTCAGCATCACACCCGGACCTCCGGCATGGGTGATGATGGCAAAGTTCTTTCCACGAAGTTCGGGCAGGGTAAAGATACAGCCTACGGTAGTCAGCTCCTCGCGCGAATAGCAGCGCACGATGCCTGCCTTACGGAAAAGAGCTTCGACAGCCGAATCGCTGCTGGCAATGGCCCCCGTGTGCGAACTGGCCGCACGGCTTCCACTCTCGCTGCTTCCGGCCTTGATGGCAGCTATCTTGCAACCCTTCTTGATGAGCGAAGAGGCGTGGAAAAGCAGACGGTCGGGGTCGCCTATGCTTTCGATATAGAGCAGCTTGATGTGTGAGTCACGGTCGGGGTCGAAATGCTCGTCCATGTATTGCAACACGTCTTCCACTCCAATCTGCTTGGCATTACCCACCGACCATACGGAATTAAATTGCAAGCCTTTAGTCACGGCACTTTCCAGAATGAAGACAGCCGTGGCACCCGAACTGGAGATGAGGTCCACACCCTGTGGATGCAGCTGCGGAATAGGCTGGCTGAAGACACTGTGATGCCATGCGTTCATGTAGCCGATACAATTGGGGCCAATAAGGGAGGCACCGTATTGGTTCACCGTAGCCAGTATGCGGTCTTCGAGCAAGGCTCCTTCGTGCGTTTCCTCACCGAAGCCCGCCGACAGAATGATGAATGCCCTGACCTGCTTCTCGGCAGCCAGCACATCTACTACATCGGGACACATCGGAGCCGGAATGGCAAGTATAGCGAGATCGGTTTCGGGAAGATCCTTCACGTCGGCATAAGCCTTGACGCCCTGTACTTCCGCTTCTTTCGGATTGACGGCACGCAACTCACCGGCATATCCGCCGCTGATCAAGTTTCTCAGTATAGCCCCTCCCGGCTTGTGTACATTATTCGAAGCCCCCACCACGACAATGCTGGCAGGATACAGTAATTGGGTTGTAATCATAGCTACTCCATTAATACGTTTATGTTGCACAAATATACTCTTTTTATGCAAAGGAACAATAGAAGCGCCCTAAAGAAGTAATCAACATTTTATATATTTATAGCACAACACAAATATTCTACTATACATTTTTATGTTAAAGTTATAGACTTTCAGGTCATAAATATAAAACAAAACTTCAACTCCTGATACGAATCATATTTTTAAACATCAATCATCCAACACTTTCACCCAGTACCCGTTCCCGTATTTCGTATGCACCCTGCGCCCCAACTGCGCCAACAGCCGTGCGAACGACGTACACGAACAGTCCTTTAGCGCAGCAGGGTTCTTCTTCTTCACTGTTGCATAGATATCCGCCGCCGACATTAATCTTGCACCCTGCTCGCCCGGCTCGGCGA
>ENA-ORSS01001435-ORSS01001435.1-human-gut-metagenome-genome-assembly--contig:-NODE-1435-length-24421-cov-2.978372_pt1 | contig 24421 bp, 20 predicted proteins | sample MGYA00241899_ERZ509162 | MGnify/ENA primary metagenome ERZ509162 (study PRJEB26280, sample SAMEA2338641) | human gut metagenome | biome: human gut; feature: human-associated habitat; material: faeces... | reverse complement strand
ATGGAAGATTTATCAAAAACGTAGATATTTCCATGTTTATCAATGATCTTCCAAATGGAAAGGATACGGTCGGCTTCTGCACAGAAGATGCAAGTGGAAGTACTTCACAGGCGGCAAATGTGATCGAAGGAATTGAGGCGGGAACATCGATGTTCCTGATTGATGAAGATACGAGTGCAACGAACTTTATGATCCGTGATGAGCTGATGCAACGTGTGATCCACAGAGAGATGGAACCGATCACACCATTTATTGAAAGAATCAGGGAATTGTATGAAAAGCGCGGGTTGCGTCTCGCCGGATATTACTTGTCAAATTTTTTGAAAGACAAAGCCGAGCGTGAGAAGCTGCTTGAAAAGCTCGCCGCTGAAGGCGATGATTACGCCTCTTCCGCCGCAAAGTGCGACCTGCTCATCGACAACCTAAAAGCGTCAGCAGACGCGGCAGACGCAAAAAAATTCAACGTCTCCTTCGACAGCCTATTGAGCCTTGCAAAAGGCGGATTCCAGCCGGCGGCAGTAAAGCTCGCGTTTTTTATAGAGACAAATTGCGGCAAAATAAAAAATTTTAGGGACGCAGCCGCCGAACTTCCCGCTTTATATGGCATACTCTCACGCGCATCGAAAGAAGGGGAGTTTTACCAGATGAAACGCGGCGAGGCGCTCGCAAAGCGCGGCGATTGGAAAGGGGCTATGGAAATCCTAAAACCCCTCGCTGAAAAATTTCTCGCGCGGGAAAAATTTTCCGCGGCGCAGTCGCTGGCGCGATTTACGAGCGGAAATTTTTACGGCGAAGCAAAATCCGCCGCCCTTGTCGCGCACGCATACCGCGAGGGATTGGGAACCGAAACCAACCCCGCCAAGGCGGAACTGCTGCAAGGCAAAATCCGAAGCCTAAAAAATCCCCATTTTTGCTTGTCCTTTGAAAGCACATTTGCCCTTACATACGGGAATAAGCGCATGTTTGTCGCGGACTCCCCGAAGGAAGCTGCAATCTACGCAAATATGGCGCGGGAATTTGAAAATTCCGCAACCGACCGCTTGCGCGAATACAACGCCTCAATCAAAGAAAAGATAAAAAAAGCCTACAATAAAAGTTTGGAGGAGCTAAAAAATTCTTCAGACGACATAGAAAAAGTTGTGTACGCAAAAAAGCTGCTCGGCTTACAAACGCTCTTCGCCTTCGACTATCTAATCGGCAAATACGACAAGCAAAAAGCCAAAGACGCGCTTTCGATTCTCGAGAGATTGTCGGCCGAATCAAACGCCTACGCAAGCCTTGCGCTCGCCGAACTATATTCGGGCGGAAACTCGGGAAACGCATCGTTTAAAGTCGTAAATATGCCCGTTGATTTCAGTGCCCAAAAGGCGCGCCTGTACGCCCTCGAAGCCGTCCGCCAAAGCGTAGAAGCCGCATGGACAGCCCAAGCACTACGAATATTGGGAGATTTATTTTTATTAAAAACGTCCCTGCCAAAATATTTTCCGCTCGACGGATTTACCGTAAAGACCGACTCCGCCGATTCAGCCTTAAAGATGTACCACGACGCCGCCTGCTTGGGCGACACTAAATCCCTGCTTAGGCTCGCGCAGATTTACGAAGGGATACCAATATCGCATAAAAAATACCTCATAGAGCCCAACGAGAGGGCGGCATTCGCGTATAAAATGGAATCGCTCGATCTCGGGAATATGGAAAAAGCGGGAGAAGTTATCCTAAGCCTGTATTTCGGAAGCGGCGTGAAGCAAAATATCCCCCTCGCAAAAAAATACCTTTTAAAATTTTTAAGAAGCGGAGGTTCCGAAAACGGAATACTATGCGAACTCGCGGCAATCATGGCGGAAAGGGGGGAGCTCGACGCATATCCCCCTGAGAAAGCCGAAAGCATTAGAGAAAAAATAGACAAATACACTTGGAGCCACGCAATTCTATCCTTTTACAATTTGGGCAAATTCAAAAGCGAAGACGGCCTGAAATACTGGCGCAATTCCGCCTCAGAAATAGAGCCGCGCCCCATAAAGGCGCGCGAAGAATTTGCCGAATATTTCGCTTCCCTGCCGCAAACGACCGAAAACAGGTTTTTGCGCGCAATATGTTCGTACAACCCGCTGGATATGCAAAATTCCGCAAACAAATACTCCGCGCGCGGCGACCTATTGAAGCTCGCGGACACCGGATACCCCGATGCGGTAAAAATCATGTCGTCAAACCCCATTCCAATAATTCTCAACGCCCCCGATAAATACAAACAGTCCGCAAAAAACTTGAACCTTCCCATTGAAGTCTCATCGGACGCAGACGCCGAATACAATATGCGCATGTACGCCAAGACAGGAGACGACGGCTTTCTATACAAAGTTTCAAACGCCCACATTCCGACGGACTTTATATTGGACTCTCTCTCAAAGCACTCCAAGAACGCGAACTTTTCAATCCCCCTTGCGATAGCAAAACTTTTAAAAGCCCAAGAAAAATCTGCCGGCGAATTTGACGAAGCCGTAAGCCTCCTAAATAGGCTCTCAAAAATGCCGAAAATAAAAAAGCTCGCATTCGCTGTATTGTCCTACGCATATTCGGGCGCAATAAAAGGACGCGGGAACCCGATCTTATGCTCGGCTTACGCGAAATCCGCCGCCGGAATAACCCAAGACATTTACATATCTCCCGATTCCCTTATCGGGAGCGCCACCGCGAATCCCGAAGCGAAAGAGAAGCTTGTATTGTACCTTAACACCATCTTTCCCTCCAATCCTTATGACGTCCACTACTTTGAAAACAATCCATTGGAGGATTTGCGCAACGCCCACAAGCTCAATCCCGAAAACGAGGCGCTGTCCTACGCCCTCGCAAAGTCAGAATTAAAGAATAAAAACTACAAAGACGCATTCAAACTTTTTGAGACTCTCCACAAAAATTCGCCCGAAGATTTGAACTATTTCGCGGCTCTCGGAGACATGCACTATTACGGGTTGGGAGTTAAATCGGACAAGGCGAAAGGGCTTAAATACTACGGCAAATTATTTGAAAGTCTCGGCGGCGACTCTTTCAATTCTGAACAAGCCTATTTTATAGTAATCAATTCCATATCTTCCGGGAACTATGTAAATTTTTATAGGCCTAATATCCCGCCCGACTTTATCATAAAAAATATTGGCAAAATCCCCCTCAACCGCAAAGACGGCTCGTATTTTGAACTTCTCAACTTTCTTGAAAAGCACGCATATACATCTTTGCGCGACGCCATTGAAAATAAACTCATAGCAAGCGGCAACGCAAATGCCATAGTAAACAAGGCGCTCAGGCTCCTCCGCAAAAAAAAGCCCGAAACAGACAAGCAGGCGTTTAAATTGATTTGCAAAATACACAAATCGGGCCCCGGGTCCACCTACCTCGGCGGGCTGTACTTTAACGGGCGAGGAACGCAGAAAGATTACAAAAAGGCCATTGAGCTTTTCGAGTGCGCGCTTAAAGAAAATCCCGGCAACATAAACACGTCCGCATGCGCATGGCTGGCGCTCATGCATAAAGAGGGGCTTGGCGTGGAAAAATCCGAGGAGGCGTCGCTCAAATATATAGACTTGCTTTCAAAATCGCCGAACTTTGCCCAAGACGCCTACCCGCTCGCATTGCAATTGATTTATGGGAGTGGATATTTCTCGGATTCGCAAGGCATGCCAAAGTGCCCGGAACTCGGAGTAGAACTGCTAAAACGCTCCGCAAGCGCGGCGGCAAATGAGGGATTTTTGACTCCCATAATCTTGTACGCACAAATTTGCGAAGACGGAAAATTCGCAAAGCGCAATCTTCAAAAAGCGCTGGAATTGTATGAAATGTCCATCGCCTCATACAAAAGCGGAAGGCCCTCCAACGAGGTCTCAACAGTCTATCTAAACGCGGCAAGGCTGTTAAAATTATCGGGCACCGCAGAAGACCAAAAAAAGGCCGCAAATTTAACATTTAAATGGCTGGAACTTTTCCCCAATAACATCGACGCTAAAACTGACGCTGCCCTGCTGTACATATCGGGAATCGGGGTAGAGAAAAATCCGAAGAAAGCGAAAGAATATCTGGAAAGCGCAATAGATGCGGCGAAAGGCGACAATAAAGTACTCTGGAGGGCTTACGGGATTCTTGCGTATTGCCACATGAAGGGAATTTTCGGAGAGCGCAACGACAAAAAGCTGGACGAAATTCTCTTTCTAATAAGAAAAATTCCAGTCGATAAAAACACTCTGCGCCACCCGTTTTTATTTTACGCGCAGTGGTTCAACCCGCGCGCAAAAAGTGGTGTTTTGCGCGCGTGCAAAGACCCCGTGTTGCCAAAGGACGAAAAGATTTCACTCTTCTGGCTCAGCCAACTCGAAGCTCTCGCCGACACACAAACAAATCCAATATGCGCCCTACGAATCTATGAAGACATACGGTCTTTCTTCGACCCGAAAAACGGTTTTGACAATCCGCGGAAATTAGAAGCCGTAGAAGCAAAATTACAAAGGGCAAGAACCAATGCTGCTAAAAGGGCGAAAAAATAAAGTGGACGAACGAAGCGAGAAAATATCGCGGATAGTCGCGGCCCATTCGAAAAAGCTCATAGCCTACTCACGGCTTATATGCCGCGACGTGGAAATTGCGCGCGACGCCGCCGCAGACACTTTCTTAAAACTTTGCTCCCTTAAAAATATCGACGAAGGCAGAATATCCGCATGGCTCTATAAGACATGCAGAAACAGGACAATAGACATTCTGCGGCGACAAAAATTCTGCGTTCCATTCGACGAAGAATATATAAAAACGCTCGCCGACGAATCCGACGCTTCGAGCCCCGACAAGGAACATCTTTTGCTCCTTATAGCAAAACTCCCAAAATTGCAGGCGGAGGTTCTAATGCTCAGATATTTTTCCGGCCTAAAATACGCCGATATCTCGGAGATACTCGGCATATCGGAAAACCACGCGTGCGTAGCCGCTTCCCGTGCGCTTGAAACCCTCAGAAGAGAAATGAAAAATGAACGACACTAATATTCAAAAGAATATAAAAGAGGCGTTCGCGCTGCTTGAAAACGCCGTGCTCGACGACAATCAGATGGCGGAAATTATGCACAGGGCGGCAAATCCGAGGCGTGCAATAAATAGGGTTTTATTATTTGCAGCCGCAACGGCGCCGCTAATAGCGGCGGCCGCGGCGCTCGCACTTTGCATATTTTTTTCGCAGGCAGGCGGAGACAATTCAGAACCGCGCGGGAACATTCCAGACAATATCGGGACGATAGTTGTTGAATCTTCCAACCGCGAAAAGCTTGTAATCCGCAACGGAGAGCTACAAATAATATCAACAATCGATTGGGAGTGGGAAAACTCAACACGCGCCGCAATATCGGCCATAAAGGCTTCAAAATATTTTCGCGACCCAGACGAAGATCCCGCAAGCGCGCTCTCTGAATTATCCGCCGATGCAAGCAACGCCGCACCCCGCGCGCAACAGGCAGATTAGTAAATCCAAACTCCGGCGGATTATTCGAAAGCAATTTTTTTATTTGAACTCCGCACCCCGCAAAACTTTCGCTTGCTTGACGAAAACTTTTTTATTTGCGCCTTACCGATGTTAAAAAAAACGAAATTTTTGAATTTTCCTTGCCCCGCAACCGCTCATTGCGCAAATAGCGAATATAACCACTTCCACAGCCTCGCGCAACGCGCATTGCGCTAAAATAAATCCCTCGCAATTTTTTTAGTACGCTTATTTTTACCCAAGCGAATGGAAGCCCCGTTTTATTCTCCGAGCGCGGCAATTTCGTATTTCCCCAGTCGAATGGGGAAAGCATAATTTCACTTTTCCGCGCAAAAAACGGCAACCGGCGCTGCGAAACGACCGGAAAAAATCCGCGCATTCGCCCGAAACATCTGCCCACTATCGGCTTTCAGGAGAAATGTTCTCGCAAACGAGTTTTGCCGCAACTTCAACGCACTTTTCGCACGGAGTGCGGTACACCGTTTTTATCTCGCGGCAAAATTGCGAGCCTGTCGCCTCTGAAAATTCCGCGCGGATTTTATCCGCCGCCCCAGGGCACAATTTGACCGCCGAGTAGAGCGCGCCGCAAAGCCCCTCGGGAGCCTTGCCGCCGCCGCATTTTGAAAGCTCCTCCAAGCCTTCGGCGTCTCCGCCCTTAAATGCCGCGTACACAGTCTGTGCGCAGTTGTAGGGCTTTCTGAATTTTGAAAGGGCTATTTCTACTTTTCCGTTTTCCATAGGGCTATATAGAACTTGAAATTGCCTCGTTTTGAAGAGCGGTAATCTCCGCGATTCCGCCCCGCGCAAGCGATATGAGCTCAGCAAGTTCGTCCTCGCCGAAGACCGCCTCCTCGCCGCTCGCCTGCACTTCCACAAATTTCCCGGAACCTGTCATTACAATGTTTGCGTCAACATCGGCGTCTTTGTCTTCCTCATAGGGCAAGTCGAGCACTTTCGATTCGCCCAAGATTCCAACGCTCACAGCCGCCACCGAGTCGCGGAATGGGTCCTCCGCTATATCGCCGGATGCCATCAGCTTCTTTACGGCAAGCTTCGCGGCAACATACGCCCCGCTTATCGACGCCGTGCGCGTTCCGCCGTCCGCCTGAAGGACGTCGCAATCTATCCATATGGTGATTCCCGGAATTTTTTCCAAGTCGGCAACCGCCCTCAAAGACCTGCCTATAAGCCTCTGTATCTCGACTGACCTGCCGTCCACTTTATTGGACGAAGTCGGGCGCTGTTTGCGGGTGAGCGTCGAGTACGGGAGCATCGAGTATTCCGCGCTAAGCCACCCCTTTTGCTCCGCCATGGAGTTCATCCACGAAGGCACGCGCTTTTCCGCGGTTGCCGCGCATATTACTTTCGTGTTTCCGAAAGACACAAGCACAGAACCTGTCGCGTTCGGAGCAATTCCGGGCTCGAATTTTATCGGGCGCAGCTGGTTAAAATTTCTTCCGTCAAAACGAACTTTGGGACTTTCTTTTTCCATTTTATTTTAAGTTTTGTTAGAATTTTGATTATTCGCGCGGCATTAGCCACAAAAAAATTCTAAATAAAGCGCCTGCGATTACGATAATTAACAAATACCGCTATGTTGCGGCCGACAAATAATTTTTATTTTGGAAGCTTCCCGGTTTCTTTCGCCGCTTATTTTTAGGCGGCATGCGGAAATGGAAATAGGAAAAATCTTTCTTACCTCCGAAACCTAAAAAAACTGAATGAAAAAAATGCCCGAATACGCAAGTAAGCATATCCGCGACATTTGGTAAAAATAAAAATTGAAGAACTTATCACAATTTGCCATTGTCTAAATACAGAAAATAAAAAATATGTACTACCAACAATATCAAAGCACTGCCGCTCTCGCTTCAGAGAGGGGGGAATTTATAAGAAAAGTATATATGAATCTGGCGCGCGGATTCGTCGGATTCATTGCCCTTGCAGCGTTTTTGCTTACATGGCAACCCGCCGTCGAACTCGCCCAGAAAATGGTGACGGGAAGCAACTGGCTGATTGTGTTGCTCGCATTTATGGGGGTATCGTGGCTTGCAAACTCTTGGGCTGTCAACGGAGCCCCTCTCGGAAAGCAATATGCGGGATTCGCCCTATACATAATTGCGGAATCCATTATTTTTCTGCCGCTTTTGATATTCGCCAACATGGTCGCCCCCGACACTATCCCGCAAGCCGGCATAATCACCGCTGCCCTCACTGCCGGTATCAGCGCATACGCTTTCTTCTCGAAAAAAGATTTTTCATTTCTCGGCTCATTTCTGACAATAGCCTCTTTCGTGGCGCTCGGGATAATCGTCTGCGCAATAATTTTTGGAATGCAGCTTGGACTGTGGTTCTCTGGGGCTATGATAATTTTTGCCGGGTTAGTCGTACTATACCAAACGAGCGCGATTATTAGGCAATACCAAAACGACCAATACGTGGCTGCCGCGCTCGGATTGTTCGCAGCAATAGCACTCATGTTCTGGTATATCCTGCAATTCTTGATTTCTTCGCGCCGATAGTGCGCGCGGTTTTGCCGGCGCAGGAAACAACTCAACGCCTTTCGCGCCGCGTTTGGCGCACCTATAAAACTTCAAAAGATGCGCCGTACAATCAAATGGAGCGAATCCGCTTATTCTCAAAAAAAAATCCGCTCATCAGAGCGGATTTTTTTATGCTATTTACGCCTTCTTGATACGGCGAAAAGCAAGGCTACAAGACCAAATATTGGAGCTAACTCCGCAGCTTCTGGAACAGTATATATCAAGCTTCCGGGACCTCCAACCTCGCCTATGAGGGAAAATTCCCCTCCAAGCTCCTCGCCCGACTCCCCGTAGGCCGAAAATACCGAATTTGCGTCAAACTCGTTCGTCAGGTTGTCGAATTCAAAAATAGTAATTTCCATATTTTTTAAGTCATCGGCGGAAAATACGACATCCACAGAGGGCGCGTAAACAGACAATTCGCCCGCGACTATCGCGCCGCTATAAATCAACTTCCCGCCGCCATCGATAAATATTGTTCCAACTTTCGGGGCAGACAATTTTAGCGCCCCGCCCAAAAGCCTAACGTCTCCGACAGAAAGCTCGCTGTCGAGCGCCAGCTCCCCGTTGCTTACTTCAACGGAATTTATAGCCATATCCGTCTTTCCGTCCAAATCGTTTTCAAAGCCATGCAGGCTCGCGTTGGAGGCTTTATATATAGTCATCGACTGCCTTCCGTCGCCGCTCATATTTATGCTTAGATTGGAATTCACACCGCTTTCAGTCGCAAAAACGCCTTCAAAATCTCCATCCTTAAACACTCCGCTATTCGACATGAAATTTATGTTCACAGAAAGATCTTTTGCGGAAGTCATATAAACCGCCTTGCCGCTTGACGACAATCCGCCTAAGTCCATTGAAAAAGATGTGCCCGTTACCGTATCGTGCGCGGACATATCAAATGTGTGGTATCCGACTGTATCGGCGCCGTTCTTTACAAAATTCAAAGATCCTTTAACTGCAAGCGTGTATGCCGAAGGAGCCGTTGAACTGCTCCCGAGACGAAATCTTGAATTAAAATACTTATCCGTTTCCAAAGTCATATCTCCGCCGACCGTCAGAAAATTCGCGGTGTCGGCAACGAGCCTCATCGACTTTCTGGAGCCAATATCGCTTAATGAAGGAGTATATTTGGAATCTGAAGAAACAGTTCCATGCCAATCTCCCAATAGGCTTATTGAAGACGTAATGTGTATTTCAAGAGGGACGTACGCCGTTACGCTGTTTACCGTCTTGACGCTCGGATAGGAAGCATAGCCAACATACCAATTCACTCTCGCATAGTCCGGATTTCCGTTTCTTTGCATATTTGCGACGTCAAATATCAGATTGGAAGTCTCCGACGGAACAGTTGAATGCGGGATATTTCCTTCGGCATCCGCCTTCCAATTTGCGACATTTCCGGCACGGAGCAATGTATCGTCCCATGTAGACCCCCCCCGCCAATAATAGTCGGAGCTCTCAGCAAGCGCATTTACGCCTGTGGCGCACATTCCATAAAAGAACAGCGTGTTAGCATAATAATAAAATTGCCGTAAAGTATATTTAAGATTTGTTGCGCTTTTCATACCTACAAATTATTTTTATGTTATCCTGTCTCAGTGGATTCATATCTAAAACATTTTTTTATATATTCAAGATAAATTAATAATATGTTTTTAAACAGTTTAAATACGTACACTAACTCGCAAGAACTATATTTCCACATGCGCTGGACATACCAACTGAAAAAAATTCTGATAAAATTTGAAGGGAAAGCGCAAAAAAATACGTTTTTTAACATACTTTCTACAAGCATTTACACAACAAAAAACCCGTCCGAGTTTTTCTCGAACGGGCTTTGCATAAACTTTAACCTATTCCGCAAATTACGCCTTGCCGGCGGAACCGAGAACATTGACGACCTTGTGCATGTAGAGCTTTTTGAGCTCGTCGCGGGCGGGGCCGAGATACTTGCGGGGGTCGAATTCAGCGGGCTTGGTGGCGAACACTTCGCGCACTTTTGCCGTCATAGCCAGTCTGCCGTCGGAGTCGATGTTGATTTTGCAGACTGCGGATTCCGCCGCCTTGCGGAGCTGCTCTTCGGGAATGCCGACTGCCGCTTCGAGCTTTCCGCCGTACTTGTTTATCATGTCAACATACTGCTGCGGAACTGACGAGGAGCCGTGCAAGACAATCGGGAACCCAGGTATGCGCTTTTCAATCTCTTCGAGAATGTCGAAGCGAAGCGGCGGGGGAACGAGCCTTCCGTCGGCGTCGCGCGTGCACTGTTCGGGCTTGAATTTGTAAGCTCCGTGCGAAGTGCCTATGGAGATAGCCAAAGAATCCACGCCAGTCTTGCTTACGAAGTCTTCAACTTCTTCGGGGCGGGTGTACGAATGTGTCTCGTGGGAAACTTCGTCTTCGATGCCGGCGAGAACTCCGAGTTCGCCTTCAACGGTGACATCGTGTTCATGCGCATATTCAACGACTTTTTTCGTCAGCGCAACATTGTCCTCGTACGAATGCGCCGAGCCGTCTATCATGACGGACGAGAAGCCGTAGTCCACGCAGGATTTGCAGAGTTCAAAAGTGTCGCCGTGGTCGAGGTGCAGAACAATCGGAATATTGTAGCCGAGTTCCTTTGCGTATTCGCAAGCGCCTTGCGCCATGTAGCGAAGGATAGTCTGATTGGCGTATTTGCGGGCTCCGCTGGAAACCTGCAAAATGACGGGCGATTTCTGCTCGACGCAAGCTTGTATAATCGCCTGCATTTGCTCCATATTATTGAAGTTAAACGCAGGGATTGCGTATTTGCCGGCGATGGCTTTTTTGAAAAGCTCTCGCGTATTGACCAAACCGAGTTCTTTATAGGATACCATAATATTGTTTTTGTTAAAATGAAACTACCTTTTATTTCACGGAGCTAATGAAATACAACAAAAAAAAGCAAAAAAAGGACTTTTAATGCCAAACTGCCCACTTGCGAAGAATCGCGGCAACGTTGGCAACCCGCGCCACAATAAACATTGCCCCATAAAAAATATTTACCGACTCTTATACAGTTAGCCACAACTCAAAAAAACATTGTAGGCGCTACCCTCCAAATATGTTCCACGCCAAATAACATTCGCGCGCGAACCAAAAGAGCGCGAGCAGGAGCGCCAAAAGCACAAGCTTCCTTACGCCCTTCCAAAGCTCCCCGGGCATATCGTACCTTCCAACCTCTTTGCGGGTCGCCTTCTTGAACTCGTAGAGCGGATCTTTCGAGCGCACGCTCCGCGCCGAAGATGAAACTTTCAACTGTTTTTTTCTCCAAAACATTCCGATTTACGCAAGACTTTTAGATTTATCGCATTCGCCTTTCGATACGGCAAGAAAATACGGCGCCCGGGCAAAAATTTGTGTTGAAAATCCGTGCGGGAAAGGCAATATCATTCAAATATGAGTAAGGAAATAGAAGAAGGTCTCAATCTGGCTCTCGACTTCACTAAACTAAAAAAAATAGCCCAGTGCAAAGAAGACGTCATTCCCGCAATCGCACAATGTGCCGATACGGGCGAAGTGTTAATTGTCGGATACGTAAATAAGCTCGCGCTCGAAACGGCAGTCAAAGAGGGCATGGCAACATTTTGGAGCACATCGAGAAACGAATTGTGGATTAAGGGGAAAACGAGCGGCGACTTTCTCGAAATTGTCGATATTCTCGTAAATTGCGAACAAAACTCCATTGTTTACAAGGTCCGCTTAAAGGGCAAAGGCTCTTGCCACACAAAAGACAAGTCGGGAAAACCGCGCAGAGGCTGCTATTATCGCAGAATAAAATTCTCCGACGGGAAAATTGAGGGTCTCGAATTTCTCGAAGGCGCGCAATAATCAAAAAATATTCTGGATTTTCGCGCGCGGCGGCATTATATAGTCTTTAATTTATCCAATATATTCCCGTAAGAATACCATGGCACGGCGCCGCGTCAACGGCCGCCGGGCAAAACAGAAACACCATTATGAAGTTTAAAATCAGCAAGGAACACTTCTCGACAGGCCTCAAACAGGTCACAAACGTCGTAAGCTCTAAACCGCAGATGGCGGTTCTGAACAATGTGCTTATTAAGGCGGAAGGCGGCAACGTAATGCTCACGACCACCAACCTTGAACTCGGCATAAGATGCTCGATTAAGGCGGAAGTCGAAGAACCGGGCGATATAACCCTTCCAGTAAAAAAGCTCGCTGCAATCATAAATTCTATGCCGCGTCAAGAGGTGGTAGTCGAAAGCTCCGACGGCCAAACCGCGCGCATACATTCCGGAGACACGGAAGTTAAGCGATTCAACGGGCTAAAAGCCGAAGACTTCCCCGCCCTTCCGAATTTTGTGGACCAACATTCTTACGAGCTCCCGCCACAGGAAATGGCCCTTATGCTGCGCTCCGTGTCATACGCGCAAAGCACGGACGAAAACAGGTATATCTTAAACAGCGTATTCTTCAATTTCTCGGAAGGCAAACTATCGCTCGTAGCGACCGACGGAAGAAGGCTCGCAATGATTTCCCGCGATATGAATATAGACCACGAAGACGAAGGCTCTATCATTCTTCCGGCGAAAACCGTCACCGAGCTTGAAAAACTCTTGTCGCAGGGCAAGATGGTTAAAATTAGCTTTAACGAAAGGCAAGTAGCCTTCGATATAGAAGTCGGCGAAGAATCCTCAAGCAGCGGTCTTACGGGGTCCATATACCTCGTATCAAAAATCGTCGAGGGTAGCTATCCAAACTACAAGCAGGTAATCCCCAAAGAAGCTGAACACCGCATAAAAGTCGAGCGCGAGTTAATGCTCGAAGCAGTGCAGCGCGCCGCTTTGATGACAAACGACAAGCAAAATTCAGTTAAGCTAAAAATCGCCGACAACCACCTTGAAATATCCGGTGAGAGCGCGGAGTTTGGCGAAATAAACGTATCGATAGAAGTGGAATACACTGGGCCGGAAGTTAAAATTGGCTTCAACCCCGAATTTCTGCTAAGCCCGCTGCGCAATCTGACGAAAGACGAAGTGTTCTTTGAATTCAAAGACGAGATGAGCCCAGGCGTATTTAAGACGCTCGACAACTTCCTATGCGTCGTAATGCCGCTTAGAATTTAGCGCAAAAAAATTTCGACAAAGCGCGTTCCAAGCAGAACGCGCTTTTGTTTTAACTCAGCGGAGCGATAATAAAATATGGGAACGGAATCCTGGATACTTACATTGTCTATCGTATTGTTTGTGGCGTTTGTCGCGTCAGGATTTCTCGCGGACTCGTTTCCGTTGCAACCATGGATTCGGACGCTCCGCAGATGGATTAGATTCGCATTTTTTTCCCTGGCGCTTGCGCTTGCCGCCAAGAAATATTTTTTTACAGACGAAAGCTTTGTAGATCTCGCGATTGCGGGCGCGCTCACATACATTCTCGTTGAGACATTTATATATTGGCTTCAAATATGCGCAGCAAGCGTATCGGGCCTTCCGCCGTTTGGCAAATACACGCCCGCAGAATCCACATGGAGCTGCGAGCCGTCCATGATTAAGCTCAAACGTAAAATAGAAGCACTCGGGTTTAAAAAAAGCGGAGCCTTCACGGTTCATTTTGGCGGCGAAGTGTCGGCAAAATCCACATTCTTTGACTCGGCGGACGCAAAAGAGCGGCTCGATGTCACCTTTGTGCCGTTCAGCAACACTTATATAGTTTCCTCGAGCATATATTCACAAGACACTGAATCAGTCCGCTGGATAACCGACGGCAACCCTACCCCGATGGGGCTTTCTTCCCCAAAAGGCTGCAAAATTTTCCGCAAGAGGCTTGCCTGCAATCCCCTTAAACTTATAAAAATCCACGAGTCGATTTTGAAAAAAAGCGGAAAGACATTTGTCAAAATACGCGAAACGCCAGCCGAATACGTGGAAGAAATGACGCGCGGAATCGAAAGCCAGTCGGCTTTGGACGGCTTGTTAAATACAGGAATTGATGCGGAAGAATCCGGCATATTTACGCAGGAAGGTAAAACCCGCATTTGGATTGACATGATAAAAACGAATTACTTCCCATTTCTGAAATGACGCTTTTTGGCAAAGAATTGCAAAAACGCATAAATTCGCTCGGACTTCCAGGCGGTTGCCGCAATATCATATCTAAAACGGGTTACAGCAATTTAGGAGGCGCGCCCACTGCAAATAAAAAGCCTGCGAAACGCGGCATTTTTATAATAGCGCGCTTGTTCGGAAAATTTTGGAGGCATTGCGGGCTTATAAAATTACGCAATGTTTCCGTTTTTTTGAAGGTTGTTTGCGCGGCGGCTCTAAAATTTCAGAATTTTATTCTCTATTTATTGAAGAACGCTTTTGCTAAAAACCATATATGCGCAAGGCGCACACTTGCCGCGATATGCATTCTTGCGCTCTCCGCTACAACTCCCTGCATAAACCTTTTTGGGGACACACATATAATCGAGAACGGCTCCTGCGAGATGGAAATAATCCTTCCCCAAAACGTGCACAAAGCCGACGCCGAGGCGGCAAATACCCTTGCTCGAGAGCTTGCCAAGCTTGCTTGCGGCGGAAATATAAAAGTCTCTTTTTTTGACGGCAACTCGCGGCCTAAAACAAAAATTTTTTTTAAGAAATGCGCAACCTCCCAGCCTCCGCAAGAGCTGTCGTCAATAAGGATAAAGTCGGATTCCGGAAATATAGAAATAGAATACCCCGATGAAAGCCGCGCAATGAATGCCGTAGGAATCTTTCTGCGAAAATTTTGCGGCATAAGATTTTACGCTCCCGGCGAGCTTGGCACACACTTTGAAAAAAAGAAAAGCCTGACTATCCCCGACGGAGAATCCGAATTTAAAGACGCATTTTTTTCGGTAGGATTTTACGCGCCCACAAAAGACGCCAAGCGCGGGGGAGAGGTCAGCAGATGGCTTAAATTAAATGGTGCGCATTTAACAGCCGGCAATTTCTCGCACAACTTAAAAAATATTTTTGATGAAGAATTCAGGCGCAAACATCCTGAGATTTTGGCGCGCGACTCCGACGGCTCAATAAAATACCTTGCCCAATACGACATTCTAAATCCCGCCGCGGCGGAACAGGCCGCGAAAAAGGCTGACGAATATTTTTTAAAATACCCGCAAGCAAAAATGTTTTCAGTCGGGATAGACGATTTTTCCGAGTTTGACGAACGTCCGCAGACACTCGCGCACAAGCGCGGGTATTTTAGGGGATTTCCCGACTACTCGAACGCCGTATTTGAATTTTCGGCAAAGTCCGCAAAACTAATTGCACAAAAGCACCCATCAAAGCTGGTAGGCTGCCTTGCATACTTGGCGTGCGAAAATCCCCCATCATTCAGGCTTCCGGAAAACCTCGTTCCGTACTTTACGACAGACCGCGCGAACTACTTTGATGCAAAATACAAAGAACTCGATTTCAAGACGCTCGACGCCTGGGGAAAAACTGCAAAAACTTTTGGCATATACGACTACGCCTACGGTTCGCCCTATCCCTTCCCGAGGGAAATAGGCCTTGCGATTGCCGAAGGAATTGCGCGCGCGCACAAGGCCGGCGCGAGAGCATACTTCGCGGAATTGAACCCTGTATATGCATACGACGCAAAAAAATGCGCGGAGATTTTTGCCGCGCTTGAAAACCCCGAAGACCCCGATGCCGCGAAAATTGCGGGAGAAGAATTTTATAAGAATTTTTACGGAGCGGCAGGAAAATACGTTAAAGATTTCTTCGATACCGCCCAAAACGCGCAATTTGCAAAGAGAGCCGCGCGCGGCGACTCCGCGAGGTGGCTTGGGCTATTCAAGCTTGAAAGCTCCGCTGAAATTTTCGACGAATGCGACATTTCAGAAATGGAAAATTCATTGAGGCTTGCAAAAATATCTGCCGCCACCTCGGAAAATAAAAAATACTTAAAGAGGGTGGAGTCTCTCGAACTTGCATTCAATTTTGGCAAATTGTGCAATAGCGAGTACCGGCTAAAAAAGAAAATTTTTTACCGTCTAAACTCACGCGCACCTGCACAAGAGATAATGTCGCTAATGTCCGAACTTCGCGCCCTATCGGACAAAAAGCGCGACGCACTAAAAGCATGCGAAACTGGCGGCGCCTACCCCGCTGCAATGTTTACGGAGCTTTTATTTACAGACAACCTGAATCCTTCCATACAGGCTGCCCAATATTTGTTGTCAAAAGGCGTAGGTAAACGCGAGATTAGCGGTATTTTTACAGAGGAAGAAATAAAGATAGCATCGGCTGCAAATATAAAAAATTGCGCCGACGCATTTGGCGGAGACGGCGGTTTTGAAAATGTCGGCATGAACGGTGAAGATGAACAAAGCTTCCCAAAAGAGAAGTGGATATTGTTTGAGTGCGACTACGACGGCGCAAAGATGAAAATATCAAAACGCGCCGCTCGAACGGGAAAATACGGGGCTGAGTTTGTCATGTGCGAAAACTCCGCAATTTCAAAGAGCCTAAAAGCAAATCCGGGAGAAATATTTGTTTTTGAGGGGTATTACCGCGGACGAATAACTCCCGGTACCGCCTGCTACGCCACAATTGTATTTTTCGATAAAGGCGGAAAGTATTTAGGGCGCAAGTCCTCGCTCTTTAACGTCTCTGAAGGCGATAAATTCCTTAAATTTATCTGCGCGGCTATGGCCCCAGAGAACGCCGACTCTGCAATGATTAGCCTATTTGCAAGCCGAATGAAAGGCGGAGATTTCCTATTTGTGGACGACCTTTCGCTAAAAATCATTCCATAAGTTAAAAATATTTATAAAGAAGCAGAATCAAATTTGCGAAACTGCCCAGTTTATTGCAAGCATCTACAAAAAACCCCCGCCCCATAAGAAGCGGAGGTTTTTTATTATGCCAAACTGCGACTTTTTCAGGGCTACCTGCGCCTTTTAGACCTCATTCCAGCGTAAACAAGCGCTAGCACTCCTCCCAGCGCGACCGCCGCCGCAGGTTCAGGAACTTGCGCAAACCCAACTTGCAGCGAATATCCGCTGTCCAGCGATTCCACCCATTTGAACACCACAACCCCGTTTTCTATACCCTCGGCGTAAAAGTCGGCGTTCGCGTCGTACGCGCCGTCGCTTAACAGCGTGTCGAGATTAAAGCCCGAAAGCTCGCCGGCTGTCAGTATTTCCGCCCAATGTTCGACTGAATCGGCGGTTTCTGCCAAAATATAATTCTCCAAGTTCAGGGCATTACCGTTGGCGTCGGAAAAATCTACCGATATTTTTCCGCTCCCGGCCGCCTTTGTGAAGGTTTCGGCTATTATTATCTTGTCGCCTACGCCCGTCTCTATTGTGTTGTGGTTCGCAAAATTTTCGTACGCAAATCCGCCGCTCTCAAAATTCGCCGTCTTAAAATATGCAGTTCCTGTCAGCGACGAATCATAGTGCCCGGCCCCAAATTTGCCGCCTTCCAGCGACAATGTCGCCAATCTATAATCCGCAGCTATCCGAGAATTATCCATAAAAAGACGGCCGTTTTTCACAGTGTACGTCCCGCTCATGCGCCCTTGTATATCGGTTTTGGTTTGTACAGCTTGATATATTCTCTGTGTTCCTTCGCCGTCCATTGTCACATTCATTGTTGCATTTATGGCGGATATATCCGGTCGATTATTTCCGTCGTCAACTATCGCGCCAATGTATTGATAGTCTGTGCCAAGCGCATTTTTAAAAACTACTTCCGACGTAAATGATCCGCCTGAGCCGTTTGCTATTGTAAAGTCTCCGTCTCTATTTTCTGCCACGAGCCCGCCCAATTCGAGCACACCTGCCTTGTTAAACGTCACGTTGGAATACCCCCACCCGTTTCGTTTTATATTCATAATCCCCTTAACCGCCATTTTATCAACCGTAAGATATAGGAGTGCCGCGTCATTTGCGCCGCTCACTCCGCAGCCTCCCAAGTTGACGTCTCCGATTACGTTGATTAGCGAATTCGTTAGCCTCGAATCCCCGTATGAGAAGCTCAATGAAGTTGTGCGATATGAATCGTAAGTTCTTCCGCCGTAAACTTGCGTTCCGATATCGATATTGCCGATTGTAAGCTCAACCGCCGCCGTACCCTCTATATCGTCGAAAGAAGTTCCAAAAGTCATTGTGCCGGCTTCGTCGCATATTTGTACAGACAACGTATTATATATTTGAAAATTTACGGGAACTCCTTGATTTAAAACTTCTTTCCCTAAATTTATTATTCCATTATCGCCGGAAGATATAACATTGCCCACATATGTGTCTACTTGCGTCACCCACGATGTTGGGGCATATGTAGCACTCCCTTTTGTTTTATAGAAAATTGCGGTATCTTCTTCGCCGATTGGGTGGGTAGTCGGTTGCGTTAGCGCTTCGTCCGAATACCATGCTTTGTCGCTTATAAAAATTGCAGAACTATTCCCAAAATATTTATCTGCCGAGTAGGCGGAAGATATAAAAGTTAACGCCATTAAACAAAAGGCGGAAGGGCGGATGAATTGGATTGTTCTCATAAAAATGCTTATAGCATATTTTATCATAAAGTCAAGGTTTGTAATTACCACTATTTACAAGCACTTGACTTCATTTATCGCCATATAGCCCACTATTGTAATTATTTAGTTTCCCAACTGCAATTTCTACCAATCATAATGAATTTTATTATTTTAAAACTAATTAAAAATATGCCTTATTGCACACCCTAAATACTCAAAGCAATATGCAAAAAAATAAGTGCCGCCGAAACAAAAATGCGCGGACTTCGCGCGGTATTGGGCGGCAATTATTTTTATCCAACAAAAAAATTAAAAATTTTCGTCGGCGTGCCTTTTAGGGAAACATATTCGCTCGACAGCCGATTCAAAGTCGTCGCAGCCGTCGAGAATTTCTATTTCGAGTTTTGTGTAATAGAACGGAATTTCTGCCGCATAGTTAGAGCGTATCCTGACGGCGTCCTTTTCGGTAGTCACAGCGAGCTTCGCGCCCGCCTCCGTCGATTTTCTGAAAAACTCGTCGAGTTCCGAATCCTCAAACCTGTGGTGGTCGAGAAACCGCTTTTTATAGACTATATCCGCCCCAAGGTCGGAAAGGAATTTCTCGAAACTTTCGGGAGCCGCAATCGCAGAAAAACACGATATCTTTACGCCGTCCAATATGGACAGCGATTCCGGAACTCCGCTCGCAAAGTCAACAAGCCTCTCGGGGACATGCGCGCACTCGATTATTTCAACTGTCGGGTTGTATTTGCGTATCAAATGCTCAAGCTCCGGATCTTTGCGCCCGTCGGACTTTGTTATGAAAATATACGAAGCGCGCTTTAGGTGTGAAATAGGCTCGCGCAATATCCCGCGCGGCAGCATGGAACAATTCCCGAACGGATTGGTCTTGTCCACCAACAAAAGCTGTATTTGCCCCCTTAAAGGCAAGTATTGGAATCCGTCGTCAAGGATTAGCGTATCCGCCCCAAAATGCGAAACCGCATAATGCCCCGCCTTCACCCTGTTTTTATCCACTATCACAACAACTCCCGGCAAATTGCGCGCCAGCATATACGGCTCGTCGCCGGCGTGCTCGGAGTCGAGCAAAACTTTATGCCCGTCGGACACTACTTTTGGCGGCGGCGGCTCCCCGTGCGTAATCCATCTTGCAAACCTCGTAAACACGCTTTCCGATTTGCTCTTGTACCCGCGGCTCAATATCGCAACCTTCCTTCCGCGCTCCGAAAGCGACCTCGCAAATTTCTCGACTATCGGCGTTTTTCCGGTGCCGCCCACTGTGAGATTTCCGACGACCACCACCGTGCAACCCAGCGGGAAGTCGCGCAATATCCGGGAGTCGTACATCTTATGCCTCAGCCTTACTATTCCGGAAAAAATGAACGACAACCCTTTCAAAAAGGCGGCATAAATCCCTACCCAGAAACCGTCGCGGCGGTCGTATATGACGTCGGCGGTCATATGCACAAAATCTTCGGCGTCGCGTTTTAGGCGCCGTTTTAGTCTGTCTATAAAATTCACTATCTATAAATCCCTAACGTTTGGCCGGAATGCTACCCGTCGTTTTCTTTGTCGAGCTCGGCCCATGCGGCCTCTTCTGCCCGCTGCTTTTTTATATCCGCGCACTTTTGGAGCAGCGCCTTCTTCTCCGATTCAAGCTTCTGCTCAGACATCGGATTCGACCTTGTTGACGATTCAAATATTGCAAACGCCTTTTTTGCCCCTTCGTCGTCCAGCTCCTCAACAAACATCTCTATGAGCGGCTCGGCTATCTTGTCGTACGCCAAATCAGCCGATCCGGACGAAGCGCGCATTATTTCGGAATACAGGGGGAAAATGTCTGACTTCTTTTTTAAGCCTCTAAAATAGCTCTTTATCTCGTCGCCGAACAGATGCAGCGCAAGCACCGGATCCGATTTTACTATACTGCGCATTTCCGCTATCAAAATTCTCGAAGCCTCCTTCGGGTTTCTGCGCGACAAATTCGCCCTGAACATTCCCATTATTTCTATGCACTTTTCGGGATACCTCCTGAACGCCTCATACGCCTTTCTCCAATGGGAGTCGAGCTCCGTCGTGCTCGCCCCAAAGCGCGCGCGCGCCATTATATATTGAACATACGCCTTCCAGTTCTCGACATTTGCCTTCTTGGATTTGTCCGCAAAATACGCGCTTTCATTGTACTTGCCGTCCTCGTAGAGCATCTCGGAAATCCTCAAATACACTAAGGAATACATGCTGTTCATGTTGGCGGCATGCCTTCGCTCCAGCATATTCAGGTCGTACATCTGTATTGGCTTCCACGTCTGCGGGTTTATCGGGCGGTCAAATGCGGCAGCCGCAGCTCTGGGATCCCTGCCCACGTCATACTTCCACACTCCCGCGCGCGCCATGTACGCAAGCCACGCAGTTCCCACGTCCTTTTCGTTGGTCGGGCTGCGGTATGAAAAATATACGCACGGTATGCCGTTGGCGTTTGCAGTGCGCCATGCGCAATATACCTTGTCTATCGGCAGCCCTCCGCGCTTTTTTATATTTTCCGGCGTATAGGGGACGTCCTCGGGCCACGGCTGGTACACTCCGAGCAAAATTCTTGACGTATCCGTTTTTATTGAAGTCGCGAGCTTCTCGATTGAGTACGGCGCAACATTCGGGTTTCGCAGCCCTTTGAGCTCGTCCATCGGCCCTCCGACGCCCATCACCCATATCAGCTCACCGACTGTCAGTTTTTCAAGCGGAAAGTTAAGCTTGTCGGAGCTCTCTGAAAAATAAAAAAATATCTCGGTCGGAACCTTCATTTGCGTCGGATTCGACGGCACATTGCACTCCGGCCATTCGAGCGGCGGAGGGGTGTCGTATATCAGCGCAAGCGCATATGCGGCCCTTATAAATTTTTTAAATTGGGCAGGATACAGCGAATACACGGAAGTCAAAATCTCGCACGCACCGCCAAACTTGTCGGAAGGCGTCGAGGTCTCGTAGAAATCGAAAAACGACGGCAAATCTTCGAGTATTGCCTTTTTAAGCTCAAACGGCATTTCCTCGCCGTGCTCTGCGAACATTTTCGCCGCATACCCCGTATATATCCACGACGCGGATTCATCATACAGCTGTTTTTTGAAATACTCGACGGCGGTCTTTTTTGAACGCTCCGCAAGCGCCTTCCACCCCTCCGGATTATCCGACTTCGCAAGCCCGTCGTAGTCCGCCTTTGACAGCGGACTAATCGGAAATTTTGGGAGATCGGGCAAGGACTGGGCGCGGGCGCTTATCGTTAAGACAATCGCGGCAAAGATTATGGGTATTATTTTCCAAACGTTCGTCATTGTGCTAAAAAGTTCCCAATTTGTATAGATGCGTTCGCCCCATTACAAGTTTTTTTCTAATACGGCGGATAAACAAGCGGCGTGTTCCCCGACGCATCAGAAGCCGCGCCAAACTCAAGCGCAAAACAAGTTTGCCGTATTGCATGACCTTAAATTAGTGGGATTACAGCAATACTTTCCGCTAACAAAAAGGAATCGGCGACACAGATAAAAAAAACTCCCGCAGTGCTGCAAGAGTTGTTGCGCATATATCAATGCGAAGCATGCCGGTTGGGCGAAGACGATTTTCTGCGGTAGGAAGTCCGCCATTTTTCGCGATGGTTCATAATCCAATCGAGGAGGGCCTTGTCGTAACCTATATCGTGCCCGGCCTTTTCGGATTCGAGCCATTTGTGCTTCATTATCTCCTCTCGTTCGGCAAGAAATTCCTTATATACATCGGATCTTTTGAGCGCGATGTCGCTTATGGAATCTGGTTTTGCCTTTGTGCGTCTCATAAAAAATGCTAAGAAATTGCCTTTCTTTTTTTGAAGAGATTGCCCCGCCTTTTATCTTTTTTCAACTAAAATTTTCTTGAAAAAACGCCTTCTCAAAAACAGCATAAAATTATGATGGATTCCTTTGAAACGCCAATGGTTCTGTCGCTTCTGGTATGCGACACCGTAATTACTGACGCTCAGAGCGGAAAGAAAACGCTCGTTGGATTATTCAACTCGGTCGGGGCAGTTCGCTATCCGTACATTATTCCGCGATTTTTTATTTTTGCGTCGATTACAAACGGCAACGGAGTATTGAATTTTAGCGTGCGCCTCAAAGCCGGAAACGGCGATACCGTCTTCGACCTCCCCGGGAAAATACCTTTCAACACGCCTCTCGACACTCCCGAGATGGTTTTCGACATACAGAATCTCGTCATAAAAGCTCCGGGAACGTACGAGCTTCAATTAATGTACAACGACGTACCGATAGCGTCTCGGATTCTGACATTCAGGCAGATACAGCCTAAAAAATCCCCTGCGCAAGAATAAACAATGCTTATAAGAACCGTAAAAATATTGGCGGCAGCGGCGCTTTTTGCGGCAAATTGCTTAGCCGCCGGACAGTCAATCGAAAGGGACATTCCCTACACGCATTCGTCCGACGAATACGCCGCCCAAAGGTGCAAGCTCGACGTCAAATACGACAAGGGCCAGAGCGGTAAGCGGGTGCTCGTATGGTTTCACGGCGGCGGCATTACATCGGGCAACAAGCACTTTCCGAAAAACGTCTCAAATGACTTTGTGATAGTTGCGGCAAATTACAGGCTCTCCCCGAAATCCGACGCAAAAAATGCGATTGATGACGCCGCAGACGCCATTGCGTGGACTTTCAAAAATATCGAAAAATTTGGCGGCGACCCGAAAAAAATCTTTATTAGCGGACACTCCGCCGGCGCCTATTTGTGCGGCATGGTTGCCTTCAACCCGCGATACCTAAAAGAACGTGGCATAAAAAATACCGACATTGCCGGCACAATACTCGTAAGCGGCCAGACAACGACGCACTTCCGCGTCCGCGCCGACTCCGGCGACAAGACGAGCAGCCTAAAACCCAAAATTGACGAATTCGCAATTCTCGGCAACCTCGACAATCCAATTCCACCCCTCTGCATAGTTTTAGGAGACCGCAAAATCGAGTTTCCTGAAAGGGTGGAAGAAAATCTTCTGCTCGCCGCGGCCGTAAAGAAATTGAAGCTTACCGACACCGTTGAATTGTACGAGCTGCAAGGGCTCGACCACGTTCAGGTTGCAAACCCCGCCGGATTTATAATCGATAGATTCTCCAAAAAGATTTCCGAAAAATCCAAATAGAATTTTTTTTAGTTTGCGGAACTTTAAAACGCCTTTGCCATTTGCGCTTTGGCAATTAACGCGGGTTTGTCGGGTACACGCAAAAGTAATACAAATTGCATTGCGGCATTCCTTCTTATGTGTTGAGCATTCAATTATCTCTCGCAAAGTATGCAGAGGCATTTTTATTGAAAATTATAAAACTCACCGCCCCGATTATCCTTAAAAACTCAAATGCGCTACAAAAAATAAATCTTCTGCGCCTGTAAATTGAAAACTATTTTGGGCACCTCCCAACATTGGCAAATCATATTTTTTATTTAGATTATTTTTTTACAAGCGCGCGTTTTTTAAGAGTTTTTTGAATCAATTTCGCTCTCTATAAATTGCCTATTTTATTTGTGCAACAAGAGCATTTTCATAGCCTTTATTTTTAGGTCCGCAGATTATTCTGCCTTGCGCATAGCAAAGCTCTCGGCTTATCCCAAGCTGCGCAATTATTGCTGTATTAAATGCAATATTTTTAACGCACACCATTGTGGGTATTTTACAATCCTAATTTATTTAAAAATTGCATAAACAAACGCTTCAACCGCCGCATGCCTAATGCGATTCCACCCATTCGCAATCTGGCAAACTACATACATAATATTTTTTTGGGTCAACACCAAAGTCAGTGGATTTTAATGAAAGACGCCGCATTGGACAAGG